>Ga0190367_1000414_pt1 | contig 31749 bp, 36 predicted proteins | sample 4872181011_MG_FD_171838 | JGI IMG/M metagenome (GOLD analysis project Ga0190367, IMG submission 171838) | Hydrothermal vent microbial mat bacterial communities from Southern Trench, Guaymas Basin, Mexico - 4872-18-10-11_MG | ecosystem: Environmental > Aquatic > Marine > Hydrothermal vents >...
GAGAAACTATGCCATAAAATAAAGGCTGGCGGAACTCCGTTAACTAGGATAAGAGATTATTGGGATGGAGATATTCCTTTTGTGAAGATCGAGGACTTAACAAGCTCCGGTAAGTATTTGTATAGCACTAAGACGACGATTACGAAATTAGGCCTTGAGAAATCAAGTGCCTGGCTTGTTCCTCCAGGTTCCATATTATTTGCGATGTATGGTAGCATAGGAGCGGTGTCCATAAATAAAATACCGGTAGCCACAAATCAGGCCATTCTCGGGATAATTCCTAACCAAGAACTTATTGATACAGAATTCCTATATTATGTCTTAAAATTCTTGACACCGTTCTTTGAACGATGTGGCCTCAGAACCACCCAGAAGAATCTAGCGGCATACATAGTGCGGCGTGCTAAGATTCCATTACCCCCCCTTAAGGAGCAGAAGCTCATAGCCAGGATACTCTATTCCATGGACGAGGCCATCCGGGCCGTTGATGACTCCATCGCCAAGTATGAGCGGTTGAAGAAGGGCCTTATGCAGGAACTCCTCACCAAGGGCATAGGGCACAAGGAGTTCAAGGAGGAGGCCGGGATAGGGAGGATACCGGCGAGCTGGGATGTAGTGAAGTTAAAAGAGGTAGTGAGGGAGGTAAAAGTTGGATTCGCCTGCGGGAAGAGAGACGAAAATGGTGTTATTCAGTTGAGAATGGATAGTATAACAACAGACGGCCGGATAAATCCTAAGGCTTATGTGAAGGTTCCAGCTCCGGCGAACTTGAAGGAGTATTTATTACGCCCTGGTGATATACTTTTTAACAACACCAATAGCCGTGAATTAGTTGGAAAGACAGCCATATTTAGGGGGGAACATGAAATCTGCACGTTTAGTAATCACCTAACACGTATACGTGTAAGGGAGGATGTAGTGCTGCCAGAGTGGATACTTTATGATTTCATAAGGAAGTGGAAACTCGGGATTTTCAGAGCAATATGCCATCCCCACGTCCAGCAGGCAGGAATAGGCAAATATGAGCTATTAAACCTCAAAATTCCGCTCCCTCCTATCGACGAGCAAGAACGCATAACCAAAATTCTCCTCTCCGTTGATGCTGTCTTAGAGGAGAAGAGGCAGAAGAAGGCAAGGCTGGAGAGGATGAAGAAGGCCCTGATGGACCTTCTGCTGACCGGCAAGGTGAGGGTGAGAGCGTGAGCGGCCTATGGGAGCACGTAGGCATGGAGCCCCTCATCCCAGAGCGTTCGGATGTCGAGAAGCTAAAGGAGAAGCTTAAGGAGCTCGGCTGGGAGGATGGCAGGAAATACGGCCTTGAGGAGCACATGCTCTTAGAAACCATAATCCACGATAGGCTGTTTGAGGAGGCCTTCGAGAGGATAAACAAGCACACGCTTGAGGACCTAACGCCAGCGGAGAGATATGAGGTATTAAGCCAGGTGAAGGAGCTCCTGAGGAACGCAACCGAGGAGATGCTGCTCGAATACCTGAAGCACGGCGTTGATATAACGGTCAAGAGGGAGAAGAGGACCTTCATACTCATAGACTTCGAGAACCTGGGGAACAACACGTTCGTCTATGCCCACGAGCTAAAGTTCCCAGGCTCGCCTGAGAATAGCAAGCCGGATTTCACGCTCCTCGTGAACGGCATACCCCTGGCCATCATAGAGGTCAAGCCATCGACCAGGATAGGGTCCGAGGAAGAGGCTCTAAGGCAGATAAGGAGATACGAGCAGCAGTCCCCCGACCTGTTCAGGCTCGTCCAGCTCGGCGTGGCCTACGGCCATAGGAAGCTCTTCGTCCCCACCTTCCCGAACTGGGAGAGGGAGGAGCGCTTCATCCCTGGCCAGCCCTGGAAGGTGAAGAAGGAAGTAGATGGCAAGACCGTGAAGGAAGAGGACATCCACGACCTACTGAGGCCCGACGTTCTCTTAGAGGTCATCAGGTGGTTCACCTTCTTCAGGAGCCGGGAGGGGGTCAAGGACAAGATAATAGCCAGGTATAACCAGTTCACGGCCACCAAGGAGGTCCTCAAGAGGATATACGATTACCTGAGCGGCGGGGAGAAGAACAAGGGCCTAATATGGCACTGGCAGGGGAGCGGGAAGACATACACCATGTTCTTCATAGCGAACAGGTTCTTTGAAGAGTTCTTCGAGAGGAGCCCGCTCGTCTTCTTCATAGTCGATAGGAGGGAGCTCCAGGACCAGTTGAGGAGGTTCTTGGAGGGGCTGAGGGCCCCAAAGTTCAAGGCCTACCTCAAGGTTATCGAGAGCATAGAAGAGCTGAAGGAGGTCATCAGGCAGATAAGGACCAGCGAGTATAAGCAGGGCATAATAGCCAGGGGCATCTACATAGCCCTGATCCAGAAGTTCAGGAGGAAGGAATTCGACGACTTATTAGAGGGCCTCGGAAGCGAATATCTCAACTACATAGGGCAGAACAGGCCGGAGGAATACGAGCGTGTAGTCGAGGAGCTCGCCAAGCTCCCGCCTGACGAGAGGAGTATGAAGCTGATGGAGCTCGGGGGGATAAGGAAGAGGGAGATACTCCTCCTGATAGACGAGGCTCACAGGAGCCAGTATGGCCTCCTGGCATCCGTCATGAAGAACGTCTTCTTGAACGCCATGAGGTTCGCCTTCACGGGCACGCCCGTGTTCAAGTTCGAGAGGAACACATTCCTAGAATTCGCATACCCGCCCGATGAATACTACCTAGATGTGTATTTCGTGAGGGACTCCATAGATGATGGATTCACGCTCCCCATAGCCTACGATGTCGTCCAAGAAGGTGAGCCCCTCTTCGAGGGCATCAAGATACTCCTGAATGATGAGGAGATCAGGGACTACATAGAAGGATGGCTTAAGATGTCAGAAGAAGGAGGCGGTAGCGCAGCAGATGACGTGGAGAGCATACTAGAGGGCAGGCCTGTGGTGACAAGGAGCGACATCTTACGCCATCTTAACAAAGTTAGGGTCTTCCTGACGAATGAAAGGAGGCTTGAGAAACTCGCGGAATATACAGCGAAGAGGCTCGAGGAGGATACGGAAGGCTTCAAGTTCAAGGCTATGGTAGTGGCGGCTAACAGGAAGGCCTGCGTCATCCTGAAGAGGTATCTAGATGAAAAGTTACGCCAGAGATACGGTGATAAGGCTAAGGACTGGGTTGAGGTCGTGATGACATATCAGCACAACGATACGGGCGAGATACTCAAATACAAGGAGGAGCTGACGCTCAGAAAGGGCACGAAGGACACGGACAAGATAAACATGGAGATACGGGACGAGTTCAAAGAGAAAGAGAACCCCAAGGTGCTGATAGTCACGGACATGCTGATAACGGGCTTCGATGCCCCTAAGTTGAAGGTGATGTATCTCGATAAGCCTCTCTACGAGCACAGGCTCCTACAGGCCATCGCTAGGGTGAACAGGCCCTACGAGGACGAGGTCATTAAGAAGGAGATAGGCTTAGTGGTGGACTCCGTTGGCCTCCTCAGGCACCTCAGGGAGAGCCTCAGGAAATACGAGCTCATAGCGAGAGGAGACATAGTATCCGACTTAGAGGAGAACCTCCTCAGCCGGGTCGAAGAGAGATTTGAGGAGTTCAAACAAACCTTAAGAGATACCAAAGAACTCCTCAAGTCCCTGAGAATAAAGGGACGAGATCTTGGAATAGATATCGACCGTGTAAAGGAGGCGATTGAGACCGATAAGAGGACAGCCCTCGAGCTCATGGAGGAAGTGGACAGAAAGCTGAGGGTCTTAGCTGCATTCTGGGACATGGTGGAGGTACAAAGAGTTCTAAACCTGATGTATGACACGATACAGCTATTCAAGGCCATAGGTTCCCATAGGGGTAAGATGCACTATGCTATGGACGTTAAGATTATAGCCCATGTCTATGGCAAGTTGCTCTACTACATCAAGGGGAGACGGTTGCCTGAGGAATTCTGGGAAGGCCTGATAAGGCTGATACATGAGAGGACGTTAGTCGAGGACTTCAGGAAACTAATCAGCACGGTAATCACCGATAGAGATCTGAAGAGCGTGCTCGATAGGCTAAAGGAGATCAGAGCGAGCGAGATTATACCTGAGAGAGAGGTAGCCGATGCTTACAGGATGCTGAAGGTCTTGCTTGAGCAACTCCCTCAGAACCCCATCTACAGGGAGATAAGGGAGAGAATAGAGAAGGCTAGAATAGACTGGTTACTAAGGAACATAGACATAACTGCGTTCCTTGACCTGCTCGTGAGTTCAATAGAGGATAAGCTAAAATACGATGAAAAAATAACCTCTATGTCGGTAGAGGACAGGATAGCTGAGACCGTAAGGACTCTAATAATGAGAAGGTATGGCTTAGGCGAAGAAACACGGTTAGAACTTGCAAGATTTAGGAAAACCCTTTCCGAAGTAGTTGCAGCTCCGAGAATTGTGTCTCGACATGAGAAAGATATTACCACGGCTTTAATGCTGGATCTATTTAGAGAGTTAAAGAACAAACATATTCCAGCCCGTGAACTAAAGGAACTCGCAAAAGAAGTCACCAAGGATTACATTCTGAAGGAGATCGCCAGGTCGAGGCAGAGGTGAAGTGCATTATGGCAAGCAGGGAGCTCCTAATGGAAATCTTAGAGGAGCTCAAGGCTATATTAGGCATAACGGATAAGGTAAAACTCGAATTAAGGCCATTAAAGACGAAGGCAGCGTCTATTTCCCTCAGGAGGAAAGTCATTAGGATAAGCAAGTACCTAATCCCAAAGTTAGATGAAGTATCCCTGAGATATCTGATCTTTCACGAGCTAGTACACCTGAAGTTAAGAACCATTCATCACACACAAGACTTCTATAAGCTCATCCATAGTGTTTTCGATGAAGAAACGGTTAAAAGATCCGAGGAAAGAATCTTAGCAAGCCTTATTGAGTTAAACTGCAAACATATAAGGTGTGTCCGTAATCGCCTAAGCGACCTATTTTAAAGAGGCATATTTTCGGCCTAACACGCCAGGAGCGATTATATCACATTCTCGGATATCATAGTCTATCTTAACGATTAGTAGCAGTTTGAAGCCCTCAACTTCTGCTTCTATTTCTTCTGGCTTCCCCTGCCTTAATACTTCTTGAGGCTCGTATCCAGCCTCCTTGGCTACTTCTAATAGTCGGATTATTTCACGGGCAAAATACGAGAACGCCTTAGTGTAGTCATCAAAAATTTCTAGCTTGTGCTCGCTGTCTAATGCGTCCGTGAGCACAGCCCACTTCAATTCTATTTGCCTCCGGCAATAGCTGAAGAGCCTGGCCTTAAATTTAAGCTTCAAAAAACAAAAGTGGAGCTCCTGGCCTACTTAAGTGGGATCATGCCCATGATGGTTATCTCATAGCCGTTGATCTCTACGACTAGAGCTCGTATGCCGTGCTTCTTCTGGACCTCTGGCCTCGGGAATAAGAGTCCTTTGCCACGCCCACCGGGCGGGCAAGCAGCCCAAATACGACCACCATCCTTAAGAAGAGCCCTAACGAGCTCAGGATCCAAGCCCCCAAAGTCAATAGTGTATTCCTTGCCTTCTGTTCTCCTGGCCTCCACTTCCGCCCTCACTCCTCTCACTCTTGCTAATTCTAAGCCCTCCTGTCTACTTAAAGATTTGGGCGGACATTTAAATAGGTGAAAAAGACTTGAGGTTGGTAAATTTTTAACAGCAAGAACGTGAAACTGCGGAATTCAGATTAAATCTTGGCCGTGCGCCATTGTGGGTGAAAAACTTAAACCTGCTCAGCCTTAGACACTCTCTACATGGGGCGCCTAGTGGAGCTCGGGCTTACTAAACGGCTATTCGAAGAACCGAGGAAGAAGCTTACGATGGCTTATCTTAGCGGTGACTTCGGCTAGAACCCATAGTATTAAGGCCAAGATAATTGTTCTACCCTTTTCTTCTCTTCATCGCTTAAACTAGCGTAATATCCTTTCCCTATGATATTAGCCACTAAGCCTGAGAAGCTCCTCAAGTCAAATGATGCTAGCACTCCTATATTGAACTCCCTAATGAGCACTACGCTAGCTGCATCACATAAGCTAAGGCGTTCGGGCATCTCAATTAGTAGCTCTAAGGCCTTCCTGAAGATAGGTTCATCTACGACTAAGATTGATATGCCACTCTTGTTTAGAAAATCTATCATGGCCTTAACAGCCTCTGCCCCTAGCCTAGATCTTAGCAAAAGCGTGGTTTCCAGGATCACGTAATCATTCGTGTAGGCCTTACCGAATTTACCCTCGAGCGTATGGGCCATCACGGCCACGGCATCTAAGTGGTTCACATCCCCCTTATCGAGGAGAGCATAGAATACGCCCGTGTCTATGAGTATGGCCATTCTAATCACCTATTCTCAGCTTGGAGAATCTTGGCTAGCTCTTCATCTACACGCTCGGAGACATCACCACCAACGGCCTTAGCATGTTTTAATAACTTCTTGAGAGCCTCTATGTCCCCTCTGAATTCCTCTAGCTTCTCCTCGGCTATGGATAGAGCTATCCTAAAGGCCTCAGCCAGACTAGAGGCGTTGACCTTCTTAGCGAATCTAGCTAACCGCTCCTTATCCTCGAGTGAAACCCTTATCGTAGTGCTCATGATATCGCCCTGTAGATATGTAGCCCAGCTTACATATAAAGACTAACACTTATCAGCTCCTCCCTCTGGCTGCCCAATATCTCTTCATAAACGGCCCTCGGCACGATTATCCGCTCGAACAAGGTCTTACAAGTCCTTAGGTAGCCTAGCTCGTGCATGAGGCTGAGGAATGATGTATTAGAGGTTGCGAGAGGCTTCAAGCTCAGCCTTCGCCTCCTCTTCATCAAGCCTGTAGAGCCTGACGCCTAGGGCACGTAACTTCTCCTTCAGGGCTATTGGGTTGAAGCCTAGTAGCTCGGCTATCTTATCCCAACTGTAAGGGCTCACTTGGTAAAGACCTATGGCTAAGAGGAGCCTGATGAGCTCGGGGAGCTCCCTAGCCTTATCGAGGCCCTTGAGTTCTAACAGCACGGACAAGGCTACCCGGCCCGTTGGGACATAGGCTCCGGTGGATAAAAGGATTAAGGCAGAGCTTTATCATATCATAAGATGACGGCTAGCCTTAGGTTCGTGATGAGGCTTCATGAGAATTTCAAGTGCACGCCATTCATAGGCAAGAGGAATAGGCCAGTGAGCCACTTGATAAGAGGAGCTCTAGCTGGGAAAGTTTAGGGTGAGGGAAGTGAAGTGCATAACAAAGGGAGATGAATACTGTGAATTCATAATAGAGCCCGTGGAGTAGAGCCCTTCCTGAGTTCAGATTAAGCCTTGACTATGTTAGCCTTTGACCTTGACCCGCAGGAACGTGAAACAGCGGAGCTCAGATTAAAGTCTGGGCTATGTGCCACTGTGGGTGAAAAATACTTAAGCTAGCTTTAAGAGGAGTTAGTGGAGGGAGTACTGCCTTGACGACCGTTACGTTCGAGGTGGAATTACCAGCTGATGTGGATGAGCAAGAAATCCTCGTAACTCTAGCTACTATCCTCTACAAGGAGGGGAAATTAACGCTTAAGCAAGCTGCCGACCTCGCCAGACTCAGTGTGAAGATTTCCTACTAGAATTAGGTAAGAGGAAAATATCGTTCACTAATATGACTCCTGAAGAAGTGAGGGAAGAACTTAAGGATGTCGGTCGTGGTTAATATGAGTCATAGGGGAGGGCGGAAAAAATACTTAAACCTGCTGTGAGTAAAAGCAGAGGGTGAGCGTGGTTGGTTACGATACTAAGCCCTAAGGATGTGGCTGAGAAATTAGGGCTTCCCGAGGAGATCATCTTGAGAGAGGGCACTAGGCTCTTCCTAGAGAACGAGTTGAGAAACGTAAGAGCCGAGATAACGAGGATATGCTCTAAATATGGTATTAGCTCCTCAGAAGAACTCTGGAGGAAGATAGAGGTTGGCGAACTCACGGAGTCAGAATGCTTAGACGATCTCATGAGGTTAGAATATTTAGAGGCTAGGCTAGAGGTCATCTTAGAGCTCCTGAGGGGCTCTAAATGAACTTACGAGAGCTGTTTAAACTCTATGGAGAGCTATCCACAATAGCCTTGATAGAATTCACAGATGTAGTTGAGAGCACCAGGATAGTAAGAACAAGCTCCGTATCTTCCTAGTAGATGGGAGCTACGTAGATGTATGGTTCTCCATTAGGAGACCCGGCACCTTTGCCTTCCATTGGGAGAGGAGAGGCGTTAATGGGACGATTTATAGGTATGATAATGTCCCTGATAAGAGGGCGCGAGGATTACCGACATTCCCAAAACACTTCCATGAGGGCTCGGAGGACAACATCGTAGGACGAGACTTCGGAGAAAGACCCCACGACATACTGAGGAACTTCTTAAGATATGTGAAGGAAAGATTAAGGGGCCGGTAGTTGGCTTCTGCTCAATTGTCCGTATTGGGAATACCCTATCCTCTCCTCAAGAGCTAAGCCCTTAGGTTATCCGAAGTTAGTCTTAACCGTAGTTCGCGTATTATAATCCCAGTATGAGGACCTCCTCTCTCGGTACTTTCCAAAGCACTACCTCCTTTAATGGGAACCTCCTCTTAGCTTTCTCATACACTTCTCTTGGATTATCGCCGTGCTCAACTACTTGCCCATCTACAATAGCAATGTACATGCCCTTGAACTTGCTTAGATCTGCCTTGAGGAACCACTCATAACTCACGTCCTTAGTAGCATGCGTCATTTCTTCTCAGACCTCCTCTTAGTTTGAGCTCCTCGCCTTCTAATAAAATCTCCTCTAATGAGCTTGAATTCGTAAACCCACACTTCTAAATCAGGCTGATAAGAGCCCGGCCCATAGGACTCCTCCCACTCGCGTATGAATTCCTCTCTGCTTGAACAGCCTTCTTTTCTTATGTCCTCCTCACTCATATCACCTAGTTTTTGCCTATATTTCTTGACAATTAAGATGTAGCCTCTTGCCCTATCGTATAACCAACCTTGAACAGCATATACTCGGCCTAACTTGTAACGGCCCGTTAGACGCCTAGTAGCTGTCTTACGGCCTTCTAGAATGAGTTTAACGTGCTTCTTCTTGAATAACACGGCCTCCTATCCTCCTAGGAGGTTGAGAGAGAAATAAAAAGGGATTTGGGGCTCGGTCAATGGCGTCCCTCGCCTCTTATTGTTCTACTCTTGGTGCTAGCCAGTAGATTAGCGTAGCGTCGTAGGGCAGCTTGAACTCCAGCCTTAACGGCTTGTCCGTAGCTAGCCTGACCTCCACTACGTCAGCTAAGGCCGTCCCGACCTTTAGAAGTTTGGCCAGATAGCCAGCATCATAGACTGCCTTAGTGGGCTCCTTGGCTTCCAAGTCTATCATAGCATCACAGGCTCTAGAGAACTCTATCTTAGCCGAGCTCACGTCACTTTCAGCATCAAGAGTGAGCCCATTGTTATCCACCGTGAGTTTTACGAAGTCCCCAATGAGGTTTACCTCCTCCACGGCTTTCTTAAGTTCATTAGCGTCCAAGACGGCCTTAGCTGCTAGAGCCAGCTTGAGCTCAGGAGGCACTTCACTCGCGAACTCTAGCCTTGGTATCGTGAAGCTCCTAGCATACTTGCCTCTCAGCGTGAGCCTCACACGGCCAGTAGCCTCATCTAAGGCCAGCTCGGCTGTTTCTCTCTTCTTGACCTTCCTTAAGAGCTTTAGCAGGTCGGGCAGGCTCACACAGATACTGCTCTCATCGCCATCTACTTCATATTCATCGAACACTTCTCGGCCTATGAAGAAGTCCACCATGGCTATCTTGCTCGTGTCCATTAAGCGTATCCTAAGGCCGTCCTCGGTGAATATGATAGTCAGCTCATCAGCCAGAACGGCGACGGCCTTGAGGAGGTTAGCGAGTTCCTTGGCACTAGCTATCTTAAGCCTGAAATAGGATGGCTTTGGCGGCTCTTCGAGTTCAGGCTCAGCGAGTTCCTCCTCGGCTAAGGCTTCTCCTAGCTCATCTGGCTTCTTTAGCTCTCTTAGTAATCGGTATCATGTGTATGTTATGCCCGATAATATTTTCGCTAAAGTCCTTGTGATGGCCTGAAGGGCTAGTTCTTATAAGTACTCACGGGCTCACCCTCAATGGAGGGCTGGGGTGCTAATGGATATAAATTTGGCAATAGGGCTCATCGGCCCTATTATAGCCATAATCAGCTTAGCATTGGGGCTTTATGAACGATGGCGAAAGCGCAAGGAGGAAGAAGAGAGATTCAAGAGCATAGGGACCTTCTTTACATCGGATGAGCTAAGGAAAGAGTCCCTTGAGCGTGAAACTATTGAAAATATAGCACATTCAGTTCTCAAATGTGACCCCCGCGAGTGGAACCCCGGCTTCTACTGGACCCATAGGGCTGATAGAGTAAAGAAGAGGATACTCAACCAGGAGGAAGAGGTCCATCAGGGGTTCAGGAGCTTTGTAGCAGTTCTCATCTATGGTGAGGCAGGGGTGGGAAAGTCAAGGACGGCTCTTGAGGTCCTAAGGGATATCTTCATGGAGAGGAGGGGCCTAAAGGCGCTTGTCATAGTCCTCACCAAGCAGCAGGTAGCTAAGGTGAACGAGCTCCCCGTGCCAAGGCACGTCCTCAAAGGCTATGAGTTGGTAGTCCTCCTCCTCGATGACCTTGAGATTTACATAGGCACCGTTCGCATCCGTGCCCTCGTGGATAGGTTCAGGAAGGTCGTTGGGAACGTGTGGCTCATAGCTACTATCAGGTCCGAGTTCCTCAGCCAGGTTGAGAATGACCCAGAGTTCACCCATCTGTTCGGGGCCGGGACAGAGGCCAGGGATAGGCTGTGGGCGCACGTTGAGCTCTACACGCCCGATGAGGGGCGTGAGATAGCACGTCTAGCTAACAGGCCCTTTAGGCTCGAGGAGTTCGATGGAACTGGTGCCTCCATCATCTACGGGATACATAGGAAGAAGGAGCTCTACGATAAGTTAGTTAGGGAGAAGAAGGTAGCTGAGCTAGATGTGCTGCATGCCATCAAGCTGCTCAGACTATCTGGCATACCATCCCCAAGGTTAAGGCACGTCCGCATGGCCTGGGCTAAGATATTCGGGCACCCTGAGAGCGAGTGGGCCACCTGCTACAGGGAGGTAGAGGAGATGGGCTTCTTCCTCCCCTTCCCGCCCGATAAGCCAGAGCGCATCACGATACTGGATGTGTTTTTGGAGAAAGTGATAACGGGCTATCCAGCCCCTGGTACGGATCTTGTGGAGCACATGACGAGGCTGGCGAATCTGCTAAAGGTTGATAAGGCTTGGGAGGAGTTATTTCATCTTGGGGTGGGACTATTTCGTTCCGGAGCACTACAAGTGTTAGAAGAGGGGAGGGAGAAGGGGAGAAGAGAATTAGAAGAGGCCCTTAGGTGTTTCGATGCTGTGATAAAGTTGAAGCCAGGTTACGCTGAAGCCTACTACTATCGTGGCATCACCCGTTTCTATCTGGGTGAGTACGAGATGGCCGTCGAGGATTGTACTGAAGCAATAAAGCTGAAGCCGAAATACGCTAGGGCTTACGTTGGTCGTGGCACCATCTGGCTTGAACTTCGTGAATATGAGAAGGCTTTTAGTGATTATACTAAAGCGATAGAACTGGAGGGGAAACTACCTCCCTTTGTCTTCCACGTTATTTTCGAGTCTATCGTAAAATATGGTCGGCTGCCTGGTCTGGAGCAGGCTCTTAGGACATGGCTTAAGAGAGCTAAGGAGGATTTCACACGAGACTGGTTACGGATATTAGCTGAATCTTTAAACATCCCTCTTGAATCTGCATAGAGAAGCAGGAGGCTCCGGTGAAACGGTACGAGGTCAGCTAGCTCTTCCTATCCCGAACGTCGTGCATAAGAACATGCCCGTTAGGGCGAATGAAAGCGACGACGTCTTTAATTTGTTACCATGGAGTTTGGAGAAGGTCAGCTTAAGAGCTTCTTAGCTGAAACAGAGGGGTGTGACTTAAGGTAAATTTATTAAGAAAGCTCATGGCTTTCTCCTCCTGCGAGCCCTAGGCTTAGGCTTCCTAGCCCTACGATCTCTCTCCACGAGCTCATAATCAGCTAGGTCTGCTGAGGCCCTGAGTTCACGTAAGACTAGGATCTTAGCTCTGTCAAAGTAGCCAGCTTCTCTAAGCTCTTTATCCTCGGGCATTATCAGGGGTGGTGGATTGAGAGGATCTATCCTCAACATATCGGCTAAGTATAACTCCCTGGCCTTCTGCCAGATGCGAGCTCTTACTTCACGCCAGAAGCCACTCATCTTACCAGCCTCCCTAGAGCGATGAGATCGTATTCTCGGATGTCGTAATCCAGCTTACAGATGATGAGTGGCTCAAAGCCCTCTGGTAGCTCCTCGTAATCCTCTGGCTTAGGATGCCTAATGAGCTTGAGTATTTCCGAGAGTGTGTAGCCATTCTCCTCAGCTATACAGGCCAGCTCTGTTAGCCTATCAAGCATGTCGAAGAACGCCTCCTCTATGTCGTCAAAGGTCATCAGAGCCTTCACGCCATCAATAGTATCGACGAAGACTGCCCACTTGCCCCTAACAGGCTCTACCTCCATCATAACTGCCCCCTCCCCAACAGGTCGTGTATTACTTCGTAGAGCTCTTGGATGCGGTCTGTGTGTGCTCTAACAGCTAGTATGTTTCCAAATTGGCAGGGGTGCCAGCCACGCCTGATCAGCTCAGCTCTAAGCTCTTTGCCAGCCTTAGAGAAGTCTGGCACTAACGTTAGTCTTGTGTTTGCATGGTATTTCAGGGCACAGTCAGGGCATATGACGCCCCAGATGTAGTGGCCATCAGCATCATGTATGACGAGCATAGGGACGTAGGGCTCAGAAGTCAGGTCGTTATTGCACACATCGCATACTACGGTATCCGGTTCGGCTTTATAGATCACCTCGCCCGTTTCAGCATCATATACTATGGCCTTGGGCTTGATGAACCTCCTAGGATAGATGACTATCTCACGGCCTTCTCGATCCTCCTCAAGCCTAGCGTCTATGCGGGCAGTAGCCACCCTTATGAGGAACTTAGTAACATCAGAAGCAGCCTGAAGAGCCATTTGGAGTTCCGTGAACGCCTCAGCCTCATCGGGCATGTGGCACTCAGCCTTATTGGCTAATTCCTTAGCCCTGTGGATAAGCGAGTGAGCCTTGCGAAGCAGCTTACGGGCAAGCCACTCGTTAGGCTCCGTTCTAATGGCTTTCTCAGCCCTCACTCGGCTTCCGCCTCCTATACCAGCACTCGTAGATGATCTGCCTGGCCTTCTCCGGGTCCTTGGCCAGTAATGCCATGAGCATGGCCCTAGTTTCCGGATCAAGCCTTATGGTTCTGCTCCTCCTCACGCCCGATCCCTCATTAATTCACTTACCTTTATCATCTTCTTGAGGCTTTGACCCGCAGAGGAGTGAAATTTAGAGCTGTTTTCCCAGGCTTAACCCAAGCGGCGGTTTGAGCGGAGAAGACATTGCCCAGCTTATTTAAATAAGAGCTATTGACGCCAGGCTCTCGCCAGAACTGTGTTTTTCACATATCGGTGCGGGCTTTTGCCTACCGATAGCTCATCCCGGCCCACCAGCTTCCTTGCTAAGAACTTCTTCTTAATGGCCTGCTTAAACTCCTACTTCTCTTCACCTACTCCTCCGGCAGGAGAGCGCCGCCAGTTTGCTCATTGCGAGGCTACCAATTGGGCGGGCCATATCCAGATCTTATAAGCTCTCAGCCCCGATAACCCATATAACTCAGATAACTCATAATAGTATGTGTTCTACATAGTGGCCAATTACGTCCCTTTTAAATTGAGTCATCTGAATAGCACTGGTGTCTTTAAAGATTAAGGTTTTTAAGTCCCTTATGGGTGGGAAAGAATCGGATGACGGAGTCAGGGCTGGGAAGTAAAGCTTGCAGGTTCGATTTAGAAGAATTTAGAAAAGACGCTGCGTGGGACATAGTAAAGAAAATCGAGAGCATAAGGGGTAGTAAACAAAATATCGCTAAACGGCGATGGTTGTTCGAGCTGATCCAAAACGCAATAGATGTTGCTGAAAGCCCTGAAAGACGATCATCACATCTAGAAATAAAGATAAAAGCCAATAAAAATAGAGTCACTTTCAAGCATAATGCTGGCTACTTCACATTGAGAGAGATAAGGGCCTTAATATATAGTAAAACCACGAAAGTATATGATACAGCAATAGATACTAATAATAAGAGGATAGGCAAATTTGGTGAGGGATTTTTGTTAACCCATATAGTGAGTCGGACAGTAAAGGTGAGCGGTTATATATATGATGACGGAAGAATCTACAAATTCGAATTGACTCTGGATAGACGCGTAGATGGAGAGTCGGAATCGGAAAAAGTAGAGCGACTGTTAGAAAATATAAATAAATGTTTTGAACAACTAAATGAGGCTTACGAGACATGCTGCGAAGAAGAATGTTTTCCCACGGAATATACTTTTGAGGCTGAAGATCCGCTTGGAGAAGATGCAATCAAAGCTGGTATTGAAGAATTAAAACGAGCGATACCGTTTTTGCTCGCTTTTAATGATGTTTTAGAGAAGATCATCATTAATGATGAAGTTTATGCAAAAACGGTAAACGATCATGGATATACATCTATAGTAACGATAACTAAAAGCACACCAACAATAAGTGAAGAAATACGAGTTTATCTAAAAAAGGACAAGGACAAAGAAGTGCAAGTCGCTATTCTTGAAAAGAACGGGATCATCGTTAATTTGCGAGGAATACCAAAAATCTTTACGGCACTTCCGTTAGTTGAAACTGCTGATTACATAAGTATACCGTTTGTAATTAACTCAAGAAACTTCGAACCTAATCTAGATAGGGACATGCTATTGTATAACGAGCGGAATGAAGAGTTATTAGATGTAGCGTTTAAGCTTTATTATGAATTACTACTCCAAGAGATACCCCAAAAGGATCCGAAGCCCGGGGCTTTGTACCACTTACTTCTATTTAAACTAACTCCTGACGATAAGGTTGAAGAAAATCCCCTATTAAAGACCCTTAATGATTTGATAATCCGTTATGCGAAAGAAATAGCGGAGAATATTCCATTAATAAAAACGAGCGAAGGATACAAGACGTTAACTGGAGTCATACTTCCTGTTAGAAAACTGTCAAAGACAGCGGAGATAGAGATGGATGGAGAGAGTTTTAAGATGTTTTGCGATTTAGTATCCGCTATTCGCAAGAACGTGCCTGATGTTAACACTCTTGTCAGTTGGATGGAAGTAGCTATGTATCTACAGGATGTTCTGCCGGAGTCTCTTCATATCTACACATTGGAAGACTTAAAGAACGAGTTAGAAGAATTCATAAAGAGCGGAGATAACTACCCGAATCTAAGCGATTTTAAGGAGAGGTTTGACATAGACGATCCTTGGGGTTTCTTTAAGAAACTATTTAGGTTGCTTGATATGTTGTATGAACGAGAGCTTGTGGATTCTCGCTTCATAGCATATATGTTAATTGACCAAAACAATGTGATAGGTCCATTGAGATGGGATGAAACTAAAGAGATCAGGGGCCGTTTGTACTTAGAAGACGACATACCTGAGAGATTTAAGGACATAATTAAGAAAATTGGATGGAACATTCGATATAACCTAGTAGCCAAAGATTTAGTAGCCTTTGAAATCGTCCAAGATTATGTACGGGATCATATGAACGTCGATAAGGTTATTGGAGAATTATTAAGAGACAAGGAAATGTGGTTCGAAGAGCAGGTTAAGGAATGGAATGAAAAGACTGAAGGATGGGTAGAACTATTTAGATGGTGTCTCCTAAACGATAAACTTTATGACGGGTTTCCACTAATAACTAAAGATGGGAGAAGGCGTTTGCTTGAATTAAACAAAAAGAGTTTTCTAGTACCCTTCAAATATATTGGTATAGATGAGGAATTCGAAGATTTATACCCAAGTGGAAGAATACTTCATGAGAAATATTTTGATGTAGATGACATTACAGCGCAAAAGTTACTTCATAAACTCCAAGAGATCAAGGCGTTTGTCACAAAGATACCATCATATGCAGACAATCTGTCTATTAACCACGAGAAACTGAGGGCTATTCTGGCAGTTGAAGATACAGAACTTCCTAAGGGCAAGCACCTGTTACGTTACGATAACGAGGTCATATCGATTATACCATTTTGGGAGGATATATATAAAAAGGTTCGAGCCAATGTTACGCTTGCTAGACTTCTTCTTCGCTTCATTATAAAACACGTTATGGTTAATGACAATAGTTGGAAGAATGTCATTATAGTAGATTGCTCATGTGATAGAGGGACACATAAAATAATCCCCACAAAATGGCTAGCTGATCTTAAGGTAGATGCATGGGTTCCTATCAAGATAACAGAAAATGGAGAAGAGAAAGTAGTCGGAATGTCGGTAACGGAAGAGCGAATTAAAAAGCTATTAAAAGACGAACTCGATGAATTGTTAACTTCCTATACTAATGAAACAAGTGCGTTATTAAGCCATCTAGGGTTTGATGAGCTTGATTTGCGTATAAAGTCGTATAGCATTAAAAAAGGAGTATCTGAAAAAGCCCTAAGAGAGCAGATTTCTGAGATAATAACAATACTGGATATGACACAGCAAGACTTTAATAAGTTAAAACAGATCGTTGAAGACATTAAATTAAGAGCGAACGAGGAGAAGCTTTTAGACGACAATAGGATAATAGGCAAGAATGTCGAAAAGCTAATTGAAAAGTTAATAGAGCAGGTGCTTGGTGAAAAACATGTGAAACCCATATACCGAGGAGGAGATCTCGAGATATGGCCTGAAGGCTGGGATAGTGGCCGAATAGAAATTACTCCTTACATCATGGAGATAAAGTTTACAACGAAAAACAAAATCAGACTAAGTAATGTGCAGGCCGAGTGTGCCCGTGACAGAAAAGAACATTATGTGATTTTAGTCATAAAAACTAAGCCAGAGACGAGAAATCAGCTAAAGAACGTAAACATAGAAGAAGATAGTATCTTACTACGTGAGTTGGGGAGGTTTTTGATAAAGAACTCCTATGTGATAGAAAACATACATGAGAAATTAGGAAAATTGCCAAATCCGGAAGAAGTGGAAATAGATATAAACGCATACTGGATAAAAAGCAAAGTCTGGGAGAACTGCCCCAACCTGCTTGAATGGCTTAAGAGCACGTTCTTAAAGCCTTGATTTCTCGATTCCTGCGTCATAGATGAATTACTGAGCACTAACATCCTCAGGAGAGCCTTCCTTAGCCCATCGGCCAGATGCTCTAATAGAGCTAAAAATCAACAGGAAAAAGAGGTTAAATCTACCTGGCTCTCCTCAGGAGATCTCGCAGGTAATTCATAAACCTCGGCACATATTGCTTGGTTACCCTGGCTTTCTCTAAGTAATGTTGGGCTCCTACGCCCCTAGGCCCACGTCTATATGAAGCCCGCCATGGATTACGGTATGCCGAGCTCTATCATCTTCGTGTATGACCGCTTACGTATGTATGCCGGATGAGGTTCTCACGTCCGAGAGGAGGGGGAATACTAATGTCTATTGCCTCGCTAAACTCCGCTAGGCTCTCACGGAGGAGCTCGATAAGGTGGCAGTTACACGAATTGCGGAAGATTTGAAGGACAGAGGCAGGATCTATATGAAGAGTTCCTCCGCTCAGAACCATAAGTTTGGCGGCCAGGGAGTTCTCCTATTGAAAAGAAGTTCGATAAAGCTGGATCCTCTTTATCCATTCGAGCCATACCAACCTCTTCCGAGCTAGAGAAGAAAGTAAATTTACAATTTAAGGGCTCGCTCGTACCACGACCCGTAGATCTCCCAAGCGGAATAATCCTTGACCGCCATGAACTTTAGCCCCTTGTCTTTGAGATATACCACGCCCTCCCATTCGTCGTTGTAGACTATGGCCTCACTATCACTAATCCTTATGAAGTTGAAGGCTACCGGTTTTTCCTCACTAGTTATAATGTATATGACCTTCCTTCCATCAGCAAGCACTCCTCTGAACTTTTTCACAAGCCCCAACGCCTCAAGCTCCTTTATGTAATCGAGTATTTGACGCTTAGACCGCTCTACGCCATACCTCTTACGCAGTTCTTCCTGGATCTCATCGAGCGTAGGAGGATGACATCTTCCTCTAGTAGCACATAATCGGTCAATGCATATCAGTGTTTTCCACCGCATGTTTAAGTCCTTGTAGACCCACATCTCTTAAACCTCCATTCTCCGTTAACACCATCGCCCAGGCCTCTTAAAAATTTTTCTGGAGCATTTCTCCAAGTTAAGCCGCGATGAATCGAGGTATAAAAGAGCCAATAGAGGTTCTTTTCGGCGCTCTTCTAGTGTGCCCTATCTGCGGGCAGCGCTTGGTGTTCAGGAATGGGGTCCTCATACAGCCTCGCCATAAGAGAGGGGAAGGCCCGCTTGAGCTACTGCAGCCATCGGGTTACTGCGATCGCTGTGGCGAGCACATAGTAGCCCTGGTGGAGGTCGAGAAACATGTAGCCAGCTCCGCCAACAACCCGCTCTTCATCCTTAAGGCGCGCGGCACGATCCCGAAGGCGAGCTCGGACGGCTTCGTTCGGCTGTTTATCATAGAGGGCAAGGAATTCGTGTATAGCGTAGAGGATTGGCGGCCGACAGAGGAGCTCTGTGCAAAGGCTGCGCCCCTAGCCCGCAGGAGGCGATGAAAATGAGCATCGATTATTCGAAGTTCCACCTCCTGCAGACAGAACCGCTCGTGGTCCTGAAGCATTACCAGACTTGCTACAAGCATTATTACTACATCGTTGACGAGGCCTCGGGCAAGCGTGTTAGGGTGGAGAAAGAAGACTACATAGCCATGAGGCGATTCTTAGATAACAAGGAGGACCTGCCCGACGAGTTAGTGGAGAAGCTTGAGAAGCTCGGTATAGATCCTTACAGCCCTGATGTGGTGCCGACGTATGAGAGTGAGATAATAGCCCACATCTATCTAGCCCAGAGAGCTACTGGGGGCATGTATAATACCATGCTCTTGATATCTAAGCGTAAGCTGGCTGGAGAAATAGAGATATCCATGATAAACGCTAGGGAGGACGACCCCGAGCTGGCCGAGGTCCTTAGTGCGTTGCACTCATCGACGGCCAGAGCCATACTGAGAGATTTCCCGGTCCTTAAGGGGTTTGCTAAGGTAGAAAAGCAGCTCCTTAAGGAGCAGCTTGAGGAGCGAGGCTTTAATGAGGAAACCATAGATGCGGTTCTGGCTGCCATAAGGGACCTCCGCGACCTAGGTGGCAAACAAGCCATTAGAAAGCTCACGAAACTCGGGATAGTAAAGTATGAGGCGCCGGCCATACCGGAGAAATATCTCGGCGAGCTCATCAATGTGGACCCCTCAGTGCTCATAAGGGATGCCTTAACGCCCCAAGCTAGGGTAGATCCGAGGCTGTTCGACTTCTACAGTACTCTCTTCATAAGGCCTGAAGGACCGAGGCCCTACAGGCTCGCCAGATACAATCCTAATGCAATATCCCTCATAAATAGCGGATGTGGCCGGACCACCATGGCTTTAAACCTACAGAGGGCTGGCTTCGCCATTCTTGAGGACAAGCGCACGGTGGCAGGCGAGCTCGGTTTCGCAAGCGTAGAGGAAGCCAGGAAAGGCCTGCTACACGATTACGTTGGCACCGTGGTCCTAGATGAGGTCCAAGAATACGAGGGAGACATATTGAGGCACATGATGAACCTCATTGAGCTCGGGGAAGCTAGGATAACCCAGGCTGGCGTGAGCCTGCGAATAAGGACGAACGCCACCTTCGTCCTACACGGGAACGTGCCAGCGATATCACCTAGCATTGAGAAGATGCAGATAATTATGTTGAGGATGCTGCAGAAGATGTCCGATAATACTTATGCCATAGGCCGTAGGTTCCCCATTCTCTTCTTCGGCCAAAGCTATCGGACGATCAGGTGGCGAGAGGATAGGCTTAGTGATTTAGATCACGATAAGGCCCTGGCGCTCATCAGCGAATACATACGCTTGAGGCAGCCCATGATAGACGCCCTCTTTAGAGCGAGAGGAGTTCAGGACTGGCTGAACAAGAGGCTCCCAAAGGAATACATAAGCGACGTGAGGGAAATAGCAGATTCCATATCGGACAGCTCGGCGTCAAGCGGCATCGCAGTAGTATCGAATTACATACTTGGCCAAGAAGAAGGATATCCTAAATTACGAGGGCTCGCCCTCAGGCTAGCGATTAGAGACCACCTCGGCGAGATGCTGATGTATGATGGCTCCGGAGAACTCGAAAGAAAGATACTAAGCTCAGCGGAAGCATGGCTTAACAGGATACTGCTGAACAACCTTGAAAGCTTCTCAAATCTTGCGAGCGGCATAAACTTGGCGTTCAAGGCGTATGTAGAAAGCGAAGATGCTTTAAAGGCGTTACCGGTGATGTATAAGGACATCATCAGGATGCTCAGGCGTGAGAGGGAATCTTGTGTCTTGGTAGAGGAGCTGATAGAAAAGAGGCATCATGAAGCCGGTTGTGAAACACCGAAAAAGGAGCTGAAGCGATACTTCACCAGCAGGGTCAAGACTACAACGGCCAACAAGAAGCTCAGGCCGTTCGGCTGGGAGTTAGTAGATACCGAGCACGGCAGGGCCTTCATAAGGCTCTTCTGAGGAGGCGCTAGAACGTGCAAGTTGACCGCCTGCCTCATTCTTGGACGGTGCCGCCGAGACCTCCCTTCTATCCTATGGTGGACGGCATCGCTCGCCAAGGCTCTCCTAGCCGGACCCCATCCACCAGAAACATTGCGGAGGGTGGACAGCAGAATGATAGGGCCATCCCGATCAACATGCTCGTCCACTGTTAACGCCGTTGAATGGTGGATGAAAAGAAGCCGATTTCTGTCTCCTTTTAGATGGATGTATGGCGGTTTCTGTCTATCCTGTGGACGTCCACCGTGGATGGGGGGGAGTGCAGTAGGAGAAAGGCTTCCTCCCAGGGCCGTCCACGTCCACCCGGGCTGGAATATCACCGGAATGCCTGTTCCCTGGCTTAAGGGCGTTCGTTTTGCATCATTAATGTCGTCCACTCCTAATGGTGGACGGGAATGTAACTGTCCACCCTTACATTCGCCTCTTATTCCTTTTAAGAATCGAGGGGATCCGGATGACGTTCATACATGCTCATGCGACTGACGAAGGCACGATAAGGCTCTACAAGCGTGGGCGTGGGGCCTTTTTGAGCGTCATAAGCGATAGGCAACCTATTTTCTGCCATTTATACCAGGAGAGAGGAAGGCAATTAAATCTTAAGGAGCCCTTCAGGCTTGGAGATGATGTCATAAGGGTTGTGCCTCTTATCCCCTCGCTGATTGATATGGATGTGGCGTGGAATGATAAGAACGTGCTTAAGACGCTTGAGGCTCCATCATACCTGGCTCTGGAAAGCTTCGTTAGGACACGTATGCGAGACCGCAGCCTCATATTCTTCGACCTGATGCCCCCGCTCTACTTATACTGTCTTGAGAATCACATAGAGTTCTTCGCCAATTATGATAAGCCCAACATGCTTGTCTTTGACATAGAAGCTCTCCACCCTATAGGAGCTTTTCCAAAGCCTGAGAGGCCGGAGGATAAGGTGATATGCATAGCAGCGGCCTACGGCAGGTTGGGTGATAAGCCCAGGATCAAGAGCTTTAGCCTGATCGATTTTGAGAGTGAGAAGGCCCTTATCGATGCCTTTGAGGGTTTTGCATACGAGAGGGACCCGGATATCATAGCTACGTATTCGACGTTCGATATCGATTTCCTCTTGAGAAGGTTTGGAAGCTTAAGGATAGGCTTCAGGAGGACGAGCCCGGAGGTCCGTGAGGCCTTCATAGGGCGTGCCCGTAAAAAGGGCCTTAGAGTAGTAGTGCCCGGCCGAAACTACGTCGATTTACTATCGCTCGTGAGAGGACACCCCCAGAAGCCTGAAATAGGCAGTCTCAAGCTCGAAGACGTAGCAGCTTTCTTCGAGATCTCATCAAGACGTGTTAAGCCCCTGATGGCAGATGAGATCGTGAAGCTCTGGAAGAACAGGCCTGAGATCGTGGAGACCTACTGCGAGGATGATGCTGCTGAGGCTTACGGGTTGGCTAACATCCTCCTGCCCGTGGAGCTCCAGCTTAGCCGATTGTTGCTTCTACCGCTAGATGAAGTAGTTACCATGAGCCGCTACGCTCTCATGCTAAGGCTCATCACCATAAGGGCACACGAGCGTGGCATAGCCGTGCTCGTCCTGCCGAGACAGGCCCACGAGCATTATGAGGGAGCCATCTCCAAGTGCTATCATAGAGGTCTGTTCAAGCGTGTAATCAAGATAGATGTGAAAAGCCTCTATCCGAATATAATGAGGCAGTTTAAAATAAAGCCAGATTTGGGCGTGATAGGCGATATATACCTGGAGTGCCTTGATGAGCTCACTGAGGAGCGCCTTAAGCTCAAGGCTAAGCTCAAGCAACTGGACAGGAGCTCGCCGGAATACGCACGCCTCAACGCCCACCAGCAGGCCCTCAAGCTATTGATAAACTCAGCCTACGGCATGCTGGGATATGCTAATGGCATATTCTACTCAAGGGAGAGAGCAGCCGAGGTAACCAAGCGTGGCCGTGAGATACTGACGAAGCTCATGGAAATAGCCGAGTCTAGGGGCTGCAAGGTCCTAGAGGTTGATACCGATGGCCTCCTGCTGCAGATCCCTGAGGACTTATCCGTTGAAGAACTCATAGAGGACATTAATGAAGCTCTTCCGCCGCTCATAAAGGTCGACGTAGAAGGCCAGTGGAAGTACGGCCTGATATACAAGGCTAAGAACTACGTGCTCTATAACCCAGGGGAGCTCATAATTAAGGGTTCAGCCTTTAAGGGAGCCAGATTTAGGAGGTTCCCCCGGGAGATACTAAAGGCCGCAGCTATGGCCTTATTCGAGTCTGGAGGTTCCCTTGAGCCCATTAGGGAGCTGTTGGCTGAGGCTAGGACCAGGCTTGAGAGGGGCGACTTCGATCCCGGTGATGTGTGCATAAGGGCTACGCTCAGCAAGCCCTTAAACGCATATGCTGGCCACAATACGCCCCACCTGGCGGCCGCTAGGAGGCTTAAGGAAGAACTCGGCGTCGAACTCGGGCCCGGTGAATCTGTGGAGTACTACATCGCGAGAGGGAGCGGGCCGAAGTATGCCAGGGCTAAGCCCGTGCAGTTCTTCAAGCATGAAGATGTCGATATCTTAGATGTCCTTAACGAGACGTATAAGCTGGTAGCGAGATTGGTTAGTGCTGCCCTCGGTATAAGTCCAAAGAAAGCTTTCACCATGCTAATGCATAGGGAGATAGTGCCCGCCGAGCACGGGAAGGCTAAGCCTGCTCCTAAGGAGCTGGAGGACGTAAGGGAGGTGAGGAGAAAGCGTCCCCTCCTTAAGCCCTTAGCTCTTGACCTGAAGATAGAGCATAAGGGGCCGGAGGAAGCTGGGAGAGGAGAGGCCGATTTCGCTTGCTTAATTAGAGCACCGGAGCTCCCGCTCAGCATATTCAACTACGGCGGGGTGATAAGGCCTGAACATCCCACTTTCTACGAGCTACCGGACGGCTTGAGGAGCTATCTGGTCTATTCCCATGTGAAGGCCTTAGGCAGGAGCATACACCTTCACCCCATAGACATCGACGAGCCGATAGATATGGAGCTATATCGGCGTATGGAATGGAAGTTGAGGCCCCTAAAGGTCTTCAGCTACAAGACCACCGAGGTATCGGATGGGAGGTTCAAGGCACACCTGATAGTGCCAGTAGCATTTAACGGCGAATATGAAGAGCAGAGGGCCATAAGGAAGGCCATGAAGAAGCGTGTGAGAGCCCTCGGGATACCCGACGACCCCGGCAATAGGGCCGTGTGGACGAGGATGCCCTTATTCATGTATGGCCTCTCAAACACCTCCACGAAGCACGGCCAGGAGATAGCTTGGATAAGGAGGCCAGCGGATCTAGAAGAGCTGGTGAAGGCCGCCCATTATAATAGGGCCGTCTTAAGAGATGAGATAAGGAGAACGCTACTCAAGCTGCGGACGGTCAAGCCATTCGAGAAACTACCGCCCTGTATCGAGAAGATGGTCGAGTCCCCATTTGAGTGGGGCGAAAGGCTGTCCGGCCTGGAGGGCTACAGACATGCAATTTTCATCAGCTTGTGCTGGGCTCTGAGCAGGCATCCGGGCATAAGCAGGGAGGAGGCGAGGAGAATAGCACTTGAATTTGCGAGAGGGTTAAGATATGATGAAACACACACGAGCTCCGCCGAGTACCAGTTCAATTACTGCTACGAGAGGCCTTTCGCCATAGATTGTGAGGCCCTTAGGGCCGCTGGCCTATGCGATGAAAAGTGCCCGAGAGGGGAAAGCCCATGAGCATATCTGATCGAAAGGTAACCCAGGGCCTAACGGGCTTCTGTTCAGGCATTCGCCAAGAGGCTCATTTGGCGTGGAGGGTGAGAAGATGGGCAGAAAAGTGTTAAAGAATGATGCTGAAGTCAAGAATTCTCAGGCCCTCTGGCCTCTGGAGCCAGAAGGCCTATTATGCAGGATCTTAGAGTTGGTGGAAGAATACGCACAGAGGGCTTTTTCGGAGGTAGATCATGATACATGCGTAGAATATCTAATGGCTGCCCGCATATTACTTAAATTACTGAAACCATTTGGAGAAGTAAGGATAAAAGTCGAGTTCTTGAGAAAAGATATCATGGAGTCGTTACATACCGAGTTACCTCTTATACGGAAGGGCGATCACAGACCTTCGAGGGAAGAGGTGGTGATGAGACGGGATAGTTAATAATTTAAGGCTATGTGGGGGTAGAGGACTGTGATCAGAAGAGCTTGCTATGAAGATGCTGATGAAATATTAGAGGTTATAGTTAAAACAAATCGCGTGTTCTTTAGCAAAATAATTCCGAAGGAATATTTCAAAGACCCCGTATTAACGAAGGAAGAGCTTTTAAGGGAGATGAAAAACATAGAATTCTACGTATACGAGCTTGAGGGAAAAATAGTCGGTGTCTCGGGTTTAAGTATCGAAGATAGGGAGATAGGAGTTGTACGACGAGTTTACGTTCTCCCTGAGTATCAAAGGAGGGGAATAGGTACTGCTCTACTAAGGCATATCGAGAATATAGCCAAAAGACGTGGTTTAAGGACGTTAAAAATACGTACCTCAGAGAAAGCTTATTGGGCTATAAGCTTCTACAGAAAACTAGGTTACAAAATGACCGGTAAGATTAGAGTGCCTTGGGGTTATGACGTAGTTTTCACGAAGGAGATTAGAGATCATACCTGAAAATAACGCCCTATCATCGTTCCTCAAGCCTCTTAGATAGCTCTCTTCTGAAATCATGGAACTCCTTCACATTAATTTTAATTGACTTTTTCTCACTCAATATTTGCTCTAATAATGCTCTCTTCTCAATAGCCGCTATAAGCGAGGCTCTTAATTCTTCGTTCACCACCTTGGATATGGCGTCTTCACTCCCGTAACGTGAGAGAGCCTCCCTTACTAAGGCTTCATAAACATCATCATCTAATGTGAGCACTACTTGCTTAGGCATGGAACCTCACCCTACTCCTACATAAAATCGAGGTATTTTAAAACTGCGCCGCCCCCCATTAAGTAGGGGACAACGTGAGCAACGGAGGCTCGGTTTCATGGAGATATTAGGACATCATTCACCTGATCTTACAGTTCATGCAACATGCATATTATACGTTTCTGATCTTCCTCGAACTCCACATTAAGAGCCTTAATCCCCCGCTGCCTGCACACCTCTATCAATCGCCTATCCGCAGCTAATAGATAATCACAGCCCTCTAACTCGCATGTCGCTATCTGAAGGGCATCGGCTTGGTAAATGTGCTCCTCTAATACATACGTCCAGGCTCTTGCTAACACTCTACTACTAACGGGCACTATGGTTAAAACCCCTCTATCCATTAGGGCTAACACCTCAGCGAGTAGTCTACCTAAGGCTAGCTCAAACTCCTCAGGCGTTATTGCGCCTCTAGCCCGGTACTTATCATAAACAACGAGGCATTCGCCAATATTCCATAAGGAGAATACTAGTTCCACACGCCCTTCCCACGCTGCCCTGAAGACCTCATCCATTACATCTGTCCCTGGCTCCCTGATGTACCGCTTGACTAGAGCACTCGTATCTAAATAGAACTTAGTCATACGGCTTCCCTTATCTCCCTGATGATCTGTGAGACCATCATGCCCTTTACCTCAGGCCTGTTGATCTCAACGTCCTCTGCTTTAAGCACGCTCATTCTCAGATTAAGCTTAGCCGCTAATTGGACAATAGCTTCTCTTATCACGTCTGGACCAGCTAGCTCCATGGCCTCACTCCTCCGAGACATACTACCCTCCCTCAGGAATTGGGGTCGCTTAAAAAGCTACTTTCCAGTTTGTAAGAAGCGCAACTCTGCCTTAGCCAAGCGATTCACGAAAGCGTTTTGGGTCGAATTTCCCCCTATATAGTTCCCGTCCATGTCTATCTTCTATGATCACGGTGTCCCCGGGGCGGAGGTGCTCCACGCTACTCCCGATTATTCTTCTATTCTCGTCTACGGTTATCCTCCCTATCCTTTTCCCCATGCACTTCACCCATGAGAAAGGAACGCGCTCATCTATTTAAGCTTTGCCCTTATTAGGGGAAAGAGCCCCATTTTATATGGCGTTCGACCGTTAAAACGGCTCCGCAATTCGGGCATCTTGCCTTAGCCCGATACACCGACCAGCGTTGACCGATTTCATCTTCATAATCCTTTACGTAGCTTTCATCCCATACGGCAGTTACAGTAACGTGTGCCCCGCAGCGTGGGCAGAACCCTCTCCACTCACCTATCCACCTCCCGCGCGCCACTCTATATCCCCTGCTTCTTGGGAAATTATGAGGCTATTTAACTCTATCGGGTTTTGGTTCTGTTAAGTCTTCGGGGCCTGGGGATAAAAGAGCTTAAAAGCAATAACAGATGCCCCAGGATTTTCCAGAAATCATTAAGGAATTTTTCCTTTACATGCTTATGTTAACTGCCAGTCTCGATCTTGGCCCGTAGTTCCCCTAGGTAAGCCATGTATTTCGAGTAGTGCGTGATTATCTGCCTCTTCTTCTCTAAGTAGTGCTTAGCTCCTACGGTTTGAGGACCCCGCCCGTTTAGGTAATCGGCTAAGCTCTCCGGTATGCCTACCTGCAGCATGGCGTTGTAAGCAAAATCACGCACATACTTTACAGGCTCTATCTCCATGCCCTTACGCTTGAGACGCCTCCTGAACGAGTCCACGGCTGACTTCTTGAGCTTCCCGCCGCTAGCCTTGAACTCCATTATCATTTCATAGACGAACTTGGGCATAACTATCACGTAGCACTTCTTTGGACCAGTGTCCCAGCCCACTTTGAGGTAGTAGAAGCCCTTAAGGTCCTCAGCTCTACTGAAGTCGAGCTCATTTAGGGCTCTTATGCCGTGCTCAAATCTCACGCCCATGAGGCCGAGCCACCATAAGACCCTATACTTGAGTGGGGCCGTCCTGAGCACTTTGAAAGTCTCTACTATCCGTTCTTCAGTAGGCACGTATTCGTCTGTGCCCGTTTTGATGTGCGGGATAGCCCTCTTCAGCTTCAGGATAAAGCCCTCATCGTAGCCCTTTATATCCCGGTAGAAGTTCAGGAGGTTCCTCAAGGCACGGTCTAAGTTATGGCTCCTACACCGCTCAAAGCACTTGAGCACATCTTCAGGCGTTCTTATGGGCTCGGTTACGAAGCGGTCTAAGTACCTCACGCAGATCTTGATATATCTCTCGTCTTTGCCATTCTGCCTCATCCAGGTTATGAAGCTAGGCTTGACATCAGGTCCCCAGACCACGGCTAGGGGATGATGGTCCTTAGCCTCGCCGAGGAGGTCACGGCTTATCAGCTTCATGGCTCTTATGATGTACTCCATCTCCTTCTCTGGAGTGGGCGTTCTGCCGTAAAAGGTTGGCTGTGCGGTGTCCGCTTGCCCAGAGGAGGCCGAATAGGGGGCGGTGAAAGTAAAGGGCTCAGTTTTAACCTGGGGCGCTGGTGGTCCCGGGTTCAAATCCCGGCGGCCCCACCACCTCTGGCTGAAAGGGGCTCGAAACGGAGTTTGAACTGCGTTCAAATTTCACTCCCACATGCCGCTCTTCCAGAGGAGGGAGAAACGAGGGCCGCTTGTGTTGAACAGAGTTTGACGAGGCCAGAAGTGGAAACCGAAACTTTCGCTAGCCCCTCCTGCCCAGCCGAAGGTGAAATGGTGTTAACACCACAGGCTACTTTTTACGAGAAGATGGCCCACCTAAAGGAGGAGATGAGGCGCCTCGTAGAGGCCATGAAACTCATAAGGCAGGACCTATTCGGCGAGGCTGGAGGCCTAGAGAGAGAACCTACTATAGTCTGGGGGCCGGAGGTCAAGCCCGACTTCATATCCTGGATGAGGCAGAACGGCAAAGACGAGAGGTACATCAAGATCTGCGTTAGCTACTTAGACCGCTTCGTAACCGAGCCCATAAGGACGCCTGAGGACGTGCTCAAGTGCTTTGAGCGATGCAGGAGCCATAACTTAGACCGTGCCTTGAGGAACCTCCTGAACTTCTACCGGGATATAAAGGGCTACGATGAGGGCTTTATCCTGAAGCTGAAGAGGGCTATCCCGCACATCAAAACGGGCACAGACGAATACGTGCCTACTGAAGAACGGATAGTAGAGACTTTCAAAGTGCTCAGGACGGCCCCACTCAAGTATAGGGTCTTATGGTGGCTCGGCCTCATGGGCGTGAGATTTGAGCACGGCATAAGAGCCCTAAATGAGCTCGACTTCGGTAGAGCTGAGGACCTCGGTGGCTTCTACTACCTCAAAGTGGGCTGGGATACTGGCCCAAAGAAGTGCTACGTGATAGTGATGCCCAAGTTCGTCTATGAAATGATAATGGAGTTCAAGGCTAGCGGTGAGAAGCTCAAGAAGACAGCCGTGGACTCGTTCAGGAGGCGTCTCAAGCGTAAGGGCATGGAGATAGAGCCCGTCAAGTATGTGCGTGATTTTGCTTACAACGCCATGCTGCAAGTAGGCATACCGGAGAGCTTAGCCGATTACCTAAACGGGCGTGGCCCTCAAACCGTAGGAGCTAAGCACTACTTGGAGAAGAAGAGACAGATAATCACGCACTATCCAAAGTACATGGCCTACCTAGAGGAGCTACGGGCCAAGATCGAACAAGCCTAAGGCGTTCAGTCTTCTCATTTTTTCCTCGACGCCCAATCACATAGATCTCTAAGAGGGCATAAATTACACCTTGGTGCTTGCTCGCTACAATACTCTCTTCCTACACTCCATAAGATATCATCGAGTTTCGCTGGCAACTTCGGGAAAGCTAACATAGAAAATGCTATAATGTCAACAGCATATTTAGGTATCTCATCATGCCAAGTCCTCCCTTTTGGATATGGATATCCCTGACCAAATATCCTGCAAAAGACTTTAACTACATGAACGTCAACTGGCATGATTAGCTTATCTCCACCTATAACCTTAAAATCGGCATTTTTATGCTTTATCTGGTCGAACCAGAAATGCCTTTTAATAATGTCATGCGATCTGTAGAAGAAATCTCTCGCTGTCATTGCTGCCTTTTTCGGGCCTATCCCGTTGAATTTCCTTAAAATAAAGTAAACTTCTAATGCTTCGTGCTCACGATCCTCAAATATAGTTATCGGAGTTTTTCCTAGGTCATCCAAATACACCATGCTATTTATTATCCATCCTGAGACCTTTTTGATATATTCCTCGATCCCTCTATAACCTCTTTCATCTAGATAATCTCTCAGAAGCCTTTTTAAACGCTCCCTACCTATGCCGATAATTATACTGGGTTCTAAGCTTCTAAGTTTCTCATGTAGCCACTTTGGAAATGACCATGCATCTTCGGCTCTTATCGGGCTTTGATCACATATCGTACCTATTAAAGGAGCAAACTCATCGCTCTGAAGCACATAATCTCCCGGGGCGTCGGATGGTTTGAATTTTTCCCATATTTTTCTTATCGCTTTGGCTTTCTCAAGGGCCTTCTCGTAACTAAGACCTGCCAGCAAACTTACACCCTGTGAAGTTAAGCACCCTCAATATTTTAAAGTTTTTCTTTAACCGTTAGAAAAGTCCCTGGTGGGGGCTGGTAGAGCTTAAAAAACTATATAAATCACCCAAGAGCCTAGCGGAGCTAACGGCGGAGCCTTTAAATATCCATTTTTCATTACATGAAGCTCGGTGGAGTTTCATGCCTAAACAGGTGGTGCTCACGTTAGATGACGATGTTTACGAGGCCTTGGTGAAAAGGGCACTCTCACGTTACGGGAGCAAGGATGCCATATCCAAGGTTGTGAATGAGGAATTAAGGGCCTCACTCATAACGGCTGTTAGAAAGAAGGCGTTATTAGAACAGATATTAAGCGAGGAGAAACCCGTTAAAATTGATGTGGAGGAGTTCCACGAGTTCAGGAGAGAGCTATCTAAGAGGCTCGAGGAACGATGATACTCGATACAACATACTTCTAGGGATTTCTCGACGTGGAACTTAATAGAGCCTGCCTCACGCAATCTTATAAGCTCAAATCGTGAGGGGCATTAGAGGTAGATGCATCATGGCCGAGAAGGTGCCCGGCGGCCTCTGGATGGCCCTGCTCTTCGCCCCATGGATAGTATACTGGGTGCTCTGCAGTCTCGGCCACGCCTCCGGCGTGCTGGTAGGCCTGGCCCTGTCCACCGCCATCTACGCCATCTCGCCGGATAAGAAGAGCATCATGGCCTTGACCACGCTATGCTATTTCGCAGTAGCCTCCGCCTTGACCTTTGGCGCAAAGTCCCCCCTATTCGTGGAGCAGAGCGGCATCCTCGGCTACGGCGTCCTCTGCGCCATGTGCTTCGCCTCCCTGGCCCTCAGGAGGCCATACACCTACGAGGTCTCCAAGCGTGATTACCCAGAGGTCTATTGGTCAACGCCCGAGTTCTTCAAAATCAACGCCCTCCTGACGGCCGCCTGGGGCCTCATATTCCTCGCCTGCGCCCTCCTGCACATGCTGCCCTTCCCGCTCCGGCTGACCTCATACGGCCTCATCGCCACCGGCATCGTCCTCTCGGCCCTCTTCCCCAGGGCCTACGTGAGCTGGTCCATGCGCAGGCTGGTCCCGCCCTACGCCAGGTGGAGGGCGCCTCCGGGCGCTCGAAAGGTGCTGATAGTGGGGGCGGGGATAGGCGGCCTCGCCTGCGGGGCCCTCCTGGCCAGGCGAGGTTATGAGGTCATCGTCTTGGAGCAGCACCACAAGGTGGGCGGCTACTGCACCTCCTTCAGGCGTGGGGCCTTTACCTTCGATGCCGGCGTGGAGGCCGTTAGCGGCCTTGGCCCGAGGGGGCCGGTGAGGTGGCTGTTGTCCGAGCTCGGCTACGAGCCCGAGGAGCTCTTCGTGAGGACGGAGGAGGCGTACGTCATCGGGGGCGAGTGGGTGCGCTTGCCCACCGAGCTGGGCCAGCTCGTGGAGCTGCTCTGCGGGCGCTACCCGGCTGAGGCAGATGCCATAAGGCGCTTCTTCTC
>Ga0190367_1000415_pt1 | contig 31653 bp, 26 predicted proteins | sample 4872181011_MG_FD_171838 | JGI IMG/M metagenome (GOLD analysis project Ga0190367, IMG submission 171838) | Hydrothermal vent microbial mat bacterial communities from Southern Trench, Guaymas Basin, Mexico - 4872-18-10-11_MG | ecosystem: Environmental > Aquatic > Marine > Hydrothermal vents >...
ATCTACTGCTGAACTAGAAGATGCCATAACAAGGCATCCATTAGTTAATGAATGCGCAATTGTTGGGATACCTCATGAAATAAAAGGAGAAGTTCCTGTAGCTTTTGTAGTTTTAAAAGAAAAGGCAGAAGTTAGCGAACAGGAGATTATTAAGCAAGTTGAAAAAGAAATTGGACCTATAGCAAGACCAACAAGAGTTTATTTTGTTAGCGATTTACCAAAAACTAGAAGCGGAAAAATAATGAGAAGGATTTTAAAGAAGATAGTAATAAAAGATGAAAATCTCGGCGATATATCTACTTTAGCTAATCCACAAGTTGTTGAAGAAATTAAAAAAATCGTAGGATGATAGTAAGATTGGGTATAGTCGGTTACATAGAATCCGCACATAAAGTTGGTGAAGGACCTTTACATGGTCATAACTTTAAAGTTGAAATAATTGTAGAAGGTGAATATTCTGGAGGTAAAATGGATTTCCATAAATTAAGAGACGAAGTTAATAAAGTGTTAAAGGAGCTAGATCATAAAAACCTTAACGAAATTTTGGAAGAACCTACAGTTGAAAACATCGGAAAATTTATCGTAGAAAGATTAAGAAAAAAATTACCAGTAAAAATTGTAAGAGTTTGGGAAACAGAAAATAGATTTTGTGAGATTATAGTTTAGGTTTAAATTTTAGTACACAATACCAGCGCTTTTCTACCTAGGAGTTAATTTGTAAGTTGTTGAAAAATAAAAAATTGATAGAGCTTTTTGGATAATCATCGGTAAGTTTTACGCGAAGTTACTTAAATTTTTTCTCATAAAACCGTGAAAAATGTTGATGGCACCCCTTTAACTCTTCCTAGAAATTCTACGTTACCATTCCTTTCTATTTGGTAAAGACCTAATGTTTCTTTTGATGTAGGAGCTATTACAATGTCTTTTCGTAAAGTTGCATATTTGTATGCATCTTTAGGATAAAGAAGTGCTAGGGAGGTCAACTCTCCCTTTATGTGAAATCTTTCATCTGTCACTATTATTTCTACCGGTCCTGGCTTTTGCTTAACAAAAACAAGATGGTCGCCAACTCTCCCTAAGAAGCTTAATGGCACATCTTCTTTTCTTAATTCTGTTCCTTCCGCGGATGGCGATTCTTTAAAAATACTACAACCGCAAACATCTAGTACAACCCCTTCAGGTAATGTTGCAAATCTGGAAGGCGGTAGACTACTACGTAAAGATCCCCTTTTCAGACCATTCTCATCATAAAGGAGTAAAATAAAGTCCAAATCCCTCATACTTTCTCTTATACCACTTTCTAATTTTCTCAAATTTTCTATACAGGAATTCTTTGCATATGTTGCGCGCTTCTTCAGCATTTGAGATAAGTCTATCAGCATTTCGAATAAAGACTGTTGATTTTGTGTTTTTTCGAATATTTTATGTGGATTGTATACCGGTGCCATGATGTACCTTCCACTCTTATCTAGTATAAGGTCGGTGGACCTGCAGTGGGTTATTAATCCTTCTAGCAAATTAACAGCATGTAGGTATTGGGAGGTGTCTGCAAATATACATACGTCAAGTAGGGGGATAATCTCGTGTTTTCTCTCTAACGTCTTAAGGTCGTAAATAGAAAATTTTTTTCCACTTCCTAAAATTAAAGAGTTACCCCATTGGAGCATAAAGCCGTCAACCAATTCTTCCTTGTAAAGTTCTAGAGAATCGCGATCGTATGCCCTAAAAATATTGTCAGAGGTACTCTTCCATTCGAGAGAAAGCAAATAATCGGGAGTTAAGCTTACATCTCCTATGGGACCTTTACCCACCTCAATTTTGTTGCGTTCTCTTAGCGTAAGTCTATCTAATAGCACTATATGCCCGTAGCTAGTACCGATTATTATATCTTTCTCGTCACTTGTTATATCGTACGGCCTTTCCCTAATTTTCACATCGCCTATAACTTCTAGAGAAGGTAATTTCTGGAAGATTAGCGTACCATCTCCTCGTGGATCGCTTACGAACAACTCCTCCATATTACCACTGTATAGTAATTTCCATAAATCTTTTTATTCTTTTCGCTTTTACATAAGAACCACTATTAGCAAATTTACAAAACTAGGACTAACGATAGTCAAATATCAAATGAAGTTTGATTCTTTTTCTATTAAGGTTTACAAATGGATTTTTCAAAAACATCAAGGAATGGACAAACTTTACAGCCAATTCTATAAAATCCCTTTTCATAAAGTTTATTCGGCTTAATCCTTTCCTTCCAGAAAAATAGCTGAATATCAAAGTAAGACCAATATTTTATGGGAGAATATATGTAAAAAACATCTTTCCTAAATTCTGGTTCAAAAGACCTTCTTTTAGATTCACTAATCCTATCGCCGACTAGCATAAGAGGTTTTTCAAAATTTTTCTTAACAAACTCATAAAGAGTACCTATTTTTATTCTTGTACATTCCCTTCTTTTCAGAAATTCATAACCTTTTTCTTTAAATCCGTCTGCAACTTTAGCACTAATTTTTACGATTTTTACCTTCAATTTCCTTCTTACGTATTCAACAAATTTCAGCGTCTCTTCAAATTCTAGGCCTGTATCTATAAAGATTGGAGTAAATTTTATCCTTGCTTTTTTAGCTAAAAGAACTACAGTAGTAGAATCCTTACCCCCGCTAAAAGGTATCACTACTTCAAAATCTTTAGCGATTCCTTTAATTAAGCCTACCGTAAAATTTTCTTTTCTCTTTATATAGCTCTTATTTTCCTTAAAAGTTCTTTTAACATCTATCTCATCACCATTTTCAAAAACTTCATACTCAAGCTTTCCTTCAATTTTTCTGCTTATCTTAGCTATTTTTACCCTTCCCCTGTATAATATATCAGATGATGGTATGTGATGGCAAAAATAAGAATTGAAATTTAAACCCAAGATTTTGTTGAGAAATGCTAAATATTCTTTAGAAAAAATTAAGAAGACATCTGAACCAAATTTAAAAGATAAGAAATTTGTTCTATAATTTTGAATGTAAAAATTTCCGCTATACTTAACATCTAATATAAACCTAAGTTTTGCCTCCTCAATTTCTTTTACCAAATCTTTTGGTTTTACATTCCTTACTTTTTTCTTCCTAACAAATTTTAACTTTTTGTTAAAATCGCTTAGATCAGAATCGAAGTATTTTTTATCTTCTTTTCCGAGCAGAATTATGGAAAAATCGTTAGGTTTTAATTCCTTTATTTTTTCTACCAATTCTTTACCTTTTGCAGATAGGGCTTCTACTTTTAAAGAAGACTTGTAAAATTTTTTGTTTACATATTCAATAGCTTTTTTATCCTTTCTGCTCCTTACATAAATTATCATCTTCTCCTACAAACCTACTTAAATTACTTTTCTAAAGATATAACGATAAATAATGATAAAAAAATCTTTACTTAAACTCGCTCCAACCTTTCTCTTCTTCATGATATTAACGCATTTATTCCTTGCTCAAGCTAATTATGAAAACAAGTTTGCAGATCCACTAGCCAATTTTACTCCCTCAGTTTGTTATTGCAGAGACCACAATGCCGACCCTAATGAAATTTCATGTGATTGTGATAGGGTTAAAAATTCTGACGATACCTATGCTTCTGCTGCTCCTGATGATGTAAATTATATAAGAGCTTGGAGTGGTGAGCCAGGATGGTTAAGAATTGAAAAATTTTCTTCATCTGCTTTACCTTCTTCGATGGAAAGCGTATATAGCGCTAATTTATGCATAGAGTGGTATGTAAGCGATGCTATTGGAACGTCTTGCACTATAGGAATCTATACTGGAGGTAACTGGCAAACTATAGATTCGACATGCCAGGATACAGAAGCAGTTTATTGTTATGACATAACAAATTATATTACTACACCTTCTGATCTTGATGCTTTGCAAATAAATGTTACTTACGAAGGAGATAGCGCAGTTGTTGCTGATCGACTGTATATAGACCTAGTTTACATAGAAGTTAACTATAGCTTAGAAAAAATTCCTCCTAAATGGTTTAGCCAACAACAATCAACTAACGAACCAGGAATAGGAGGTAAAGTTAATCTATCAGCTTATTGGGAAGATAATTCAGCTTTGGCTTATGCTTGGTTAGCTACTAATGAAACCGGAAAATGGGAGAATAAAACAATTTATATGATAAGCTTAAACGGAGCTTCAGGCTGGAGTAATTTTACTTGGCAAAATTTCTCTCTACCAGCTGGTACTATAGTTGCTTGGAGAGTCTACGCTAACGATAGCGCTGGAAATGAAAATGTTACTGACATAATGACTTTTGAAGTTAAACCAACTTACTTGCTGACTAATCTAACCTTCCCGTCTCCACAGGTTTATACAGAAAGTAATCCTTTACTAATCGTTCAAAATACTACTTTTCATATTAGAGCAAAAGTAACTTGTTTTTCGGAAGGTACAAACGCTAACTGCGGCTCTATTGTAGCATCTCCTAGATATAACTCAACACCTATAAGCAAAACAGAAAGCGAAATTCCTTTCTGGCGTTTGTACAAAATATATAAAATAGCAAATGGTACTAACTATATCATAAACGGAGGTTTTGAAACGGGTGATTTGACAGGTTGGATTGTTGTTCCTGGCTTGCAAAACCCACAAATAAACTCAACCATAGCGCATGATGGAAGCTATTCCTTTGGAGCAACTGGAAGCAGTAGCACTACAGATACACCAAACGCTTTGTATTGGAAAATAGTTCAAAACGCAAGTACAGGATTTCAGCCTGTAGTCATTACCGACAACCTTTATTTTAGTATGTGGATATATGGTAACGATAACGCTGAATATTCCTATGTAAACGTTACGTTTGGTTTTTCTGATGGAACCACTGCAATAATAGCATCTACTCTTGGACTTTGGTCACCATCCGATGGTGTTTACTTGGGCGGAAACCCGAAGAATGGACGTTCCACTAAAGTGCTTTCTAGAATAGTAGGTTTTAAATCGAGCGGTAAAATAATTAACATTACAATAGAAGTAAGAAAAGGTCAAGATAGTTATTCAAGATATTATCCAACAGTTCTCATAGATTCCATTCAACTCTTTAATGGAACTATTCCGCTACAAAACGCCTCAAATCTTGTTTTCAGATTTCCGAGAAGCTATTCTACTGGATACTTAGAAAGGTATAACCTGGTTGATTATGCTTCAAAATATCGTGGAGCTACTATTAAAGCATCTTCTTATCCTGGAACTGATGTAACTGGCTATGATCGTAACTTACCAATTTATGCTATCGATGATCTAGCTTACCATGAAAGTCGTAGCTCAGGTTTCGATAAATGTTGGAAATCCGATAACGAAGGTGCGGGCGCATGGCTTAATATTACATTTCCAAATAAAGTTGAAATTAATAAAGTTGTTTTATGGGACTTGCCTGGCATTAATAACATAACTTCTGGAAGGATTATATTTGATGATGGTTCCTTCATAAGCTTTGGTGCTTTACCTCCTGATGGTTCAACAGGCTTAGAAATTAATTTTCCTTCAAAAGTTACAAGATGGATAAAAATTTTGTTTACAGGAGTCGAAGGAATTGCTGGATTATGCGAAGTAGATGCTTATGATGCTAAACCTTCTGACGAAATATACGTACATGTTTATACGTTTCCAGAGCCAAATGGAATAGATAGCTATTTTGAAATTTATGATACATCTGAAACTTTTTTGTTACACAACCAAACCTTTTTAGGAATAATGGGCGGCGATATTTATAATGTAACTGGAATTTATGCATGTGGATATTTAGACAAAAATAAAAATTGTGAATTAGATTGGTTAATAAACGCAACAGGAGCTATAGGTTCAGTTTGGTCGATAGATGTTAACTTTACTTCATCTTTTAGCCAGATCAAAGAAAATAATACGGCAAGCATAATAGTAAAAATAGTCAAAGCAACAAAAAGTTTTAATTTAACCTTGTTTAACGATAGTTCTAATTTGAACGAAGAAGCTATAGTAAAACTTTTAGATAAAAATTATAATTTAATGTATTCGTTCTCTAAAACCCATTCCCAACCTTTGGAATTTTTTCAAAATTATTCCTTAGAAATAATTCAAAAAATAACTACAGACAATTTGGTTTTACTAATACATCAAATTAACGTTACGCGAAACTTGAATTTGATAGCTCAAATAGTAGAAAACTATCAGAACTATTTACCCCAGCAAGTCCAAAGGATATCTGCACTAATAGCCTTTAACGATACAGATTTAAACTATTCGCATGCTACAATTTATCTACCGAAAGAGGATGCTACATACAATAAAATTTTGCATTGTTTAAACTGGGATTGGAGCAACTCAAATTGTACCCAGTGGGAAATAAAAAGCTTTTCTGACTACAATGCTAAAGAAAATTCTACTCACGTTTGGTTTAATGTTTCTAAATTCGAAGCTTATGCATTAGGGTCTATTCCTTATTTAGAAGTTAGTTTATTAACTCCAGATCCAACAGCAACTACGAATGTTATTCAAAATTCAACTTTCTGGGTTAATGCAAGCGTGACTTGCAGAGCTGGCGATTGTGGAGAGGTTAATGGAACAGTAAGATATAATTCTACTTCATCTTATCCAGATACACCAATTCCAGAAGATTATGGAGCTAAGCCATTCTTCATTAACGAAACTCCTGCTTATGCAACAAAAAGTTGCGGAACCTTGCTTGAAGATCAAACTTGTATTCTAAGTTGGCTAATAAATGCAACTGGAGCTATAGATAGTGGTTGGAAAATAGGAGTTCTATTCAACTCTTCTTTAGAAAACGTTAAAGAAAACCATACAGAGAATGCAACTATCGTAATAACTTCATGTACTGTAGATATGACAGTTCAATTTGCTTCTGTAGAATTTGGAACTGTAAAGCCGAATACCAGAGGAAACAATGCCACTGGAAATCAAAACAATCTTTATAACATAACAGTAAATCCTGGCTCCTGTAACCTAGACCTTTATTTAAACGCTACCGACTTAATAAACAAAACTTATTCATCGATAATCAAAGTAGGTAACCTAACTTTTAACAACCAAACAAACGACTATTCTACTTCTTTTAGACTAAGCTATGCTTACCAATTAATAAAATCTAACGTTCCTCCATCAACTAATGTAACTATTTGGTTTTGGTTAGACGTACCGCCAGTTTATGCTGGCTATTATGTGGGAAATATAAGCATAAAAGGTGTTTTAGTGGGCGAAAAACCATGAAGCTTAGAATAATCTTGACTTTTCTACTGGCAATTTCTTTATTATCAATTGCTGCAAAAGCTGAAATAAGCTTTGGTAGTTTGCAAAAGGTTAAAGAAATAGAAGTTGAAATAGGGAGCTTAGCTAAAGCTGGAATTTTGGTATGGAATTCTGGCGAGGAAGATTTTAATTTAAATTTTTTTCCAACTTACTTGCCAAAAGGATGGGAAGTTAAGATTGTACCTAACAATTTTATACTTTCAAAAAATCCAGAGGGAAAGGTTGAAATTATTGTTGTCGGTAACAAACAATTTAAAGCAAAAATTGTTGAAGTGTATTTTAAGCCTTTATCTTATGCAGAAGCTGGAGAGGCGATAATTACAGCGATTGCAAAGAGCAAGGGAGAGCAAATTTCTGTATCCCAAGCTAGGGATTTTAAGTTCATTTTAAAGGTTAAAGGTAGAAAGCAAGTTGAAAAAAAATTTAGGAATCTTAACGTTGCAACGCTAGCCAATAAGACTGAAGAGAGTGGATTAAAAATAGAAGTAAATAAAAGTGAAAGAAAAGAAAAACCTTCAGGAGAAGGGGGAAAAATTAGTACCAGATTTCTTTCTTTTATTCAAAATCAAAATGTTTTAATAATTTTCTTAGTTCTTCTAGCGATTCTAGTTGGAATATACTTTATTTTTCTATTCTTCAGGAGGAAGAAGCGAAATGTCTTTACTAACTGTTGTTTTTTAGCCAATTTTTCCTGAAAATAAGTTCACCTCTGCATAAATCTTCAAACATTTGTCTTCTTCTATCCGAATCCTCTATCCAACTAAAAACTTTTCTTAAAATATCCGTTGTTAAGTATCTCTTATATCCCATTTCTATAAGAAACCTTTCCGCCCTTTCTGCGGCATCAAATGGGTTACATATATCAAAAATTTCTTTCTGACTGATGGGCACTTCGTCTGGTTCTATTAGAGTACAGAAAAGTGGTATAATAGGTCTGGGCCAATTTCTAAATCTATCATCCTCTCTTTTCAGCTCCTTAAATTTTGTTTGAGACAATCTTCTTAGAGATTTAAGAGATCCTTTAGCGATCGAAACCGTAGCTGGTGAATCCATCAATGGTATGTGTTCCCATCTCTCCCTATCTAACGTAAAATCTTTGCATCTATCAAAAACGTCTATGGCGATTGATAGGAGGAGTGCTCTATTTAACCTTTTCCACTTATCTGCTGGCGATTTTATTGGCCCTTCCTTAACCATCCCGCATATTGAAAAATCATCATAAAGTTCCTCAAAATTCTCTATAAATTCTTCTTTATCAACATCAATTTGGTCTCTTGCGCTTTTATTTCCAGAAAATAACGAAACGTATGGAATTCTAAATTTATGTAAGGTCTTTGTAATTTCTATAAAAACTTTCTTAGCTCTTTTTAGGCTGGCATATCTTGGATCTACTTCTATTACAATTCTTGTTGGAAATCCCATACGGATGCCTTTATACTCTATGTATTCAAATACAGAAGGGTAGAAAGCTCCTGCGTCATCGACTTCCATTAGTTTAATTAAATGATCAACTGTTCTTATATTCCCAACTAATAGATATTCCACTCCATGCTCATCTTTTATCTTTTCTCTCCATCTTTGCCTCATCGGCTTTCCAGGAAATTCTATTGATTCAAAAGCAAACAGTCTATTCTCACCATCTTTTAATAAAGCAAGAGCTAGAATTGAGGTTTCCCTTTCTGTGTAAGTTGCTGTAAGAATCTTTTTTACAAAATTTAGCTCATCTCTGTTCTTTACAGTAAGTCTACCTTCGTATAGGGACTTTTTAGTTGGTAGAATAGGTACCTTAAAATCGTATATCCCAAGAGTCTCTCCTGCTTTTTCTGGAGTTAATCTGTATGCGAACCTACCGAAAACTATCGGCTGAATCGTTGATGTATAAGGATGTGTTATAGCCAGAAGCCCCGCAGAACAAGAATACCTGCAATCTAGCATTACATTAACAAAAAAGGAGACCTGATCTATTTTGCATCTCTTTCTAACTATAACAAGTTTACCAGAGGGTTTTTTATCTACTTTAATCTCTAAGTCTGAGGGAAATTTCTTAACTGCATAACTTGCGATTGCCGAAGTTGGATCTATCCGCAACTTGTTTAATATCCAGTTTGTAAAGAAAAATCGCATATCGCATTGAAGTTCTTCTTCTCCCAATTTCCTTGAAAGTTCTTCTAACTTTTCCAGATAGGAATTCATAACTCTTCTATCAACCATATACTTACATACAATCCTTCTCTCAGCTTGAATCCTTAGTCTCGCTTTTTCAGCAAGCACGATTAGAAATTTCTTAAGAGATTTAAAAGATTTGGTTTAGAGAACAAAAAATATGGCAACTAAAAAGTTAGCTAAAATAAGGTTTGGTACTGTAATAGATCACATTAAAGCAGGAAATGCCATAAAAGTTTTAGAAGCTTTAAGAATTCCTAAAAGAAAGTACACAATTTCTATCTTGATAAACGTACCTAGCAAGCAACTAGGAAGGAAAGATATAATAAAAATAGAGGGAATTCATCTAGAACCAGAAAAGGTTGCTAAGAAAATAAGAAAGTTAGCACCAAAAGCTACTATAAATCTAATCTCAAACAAAAGAGTTAAGGTAAAAGTAAGAATTAAAGAACTAAGAAAATAGACTTCTTTTTTTGATTTTTTAAGTTACTAGGTACCGAGAACTGTTTTTCTCAAATCAATACTTCTTTAATTTATTTAGAACACCTTCTGCAGTTTTTAACAGATAGGCAATCCCAGCTAAACACCCAGCGGAAATCGATGCACCCAAAAGGGATAAGGAAGAAAATGGTTTCTTCTCCACTATTTCCTTTTGTTTAAAATAATGAACGCTTGATGGCTCTTCTATAGTAACAGAAATATCCTTAGGAACTTTTATCGTATAGTTTCCTCCATATTGTTTTAAATAGTCTTGTACAGTACCACTGAAATTTACTGATGGCTTTGGCCATATGACTGCCTCTTTAGCTTGTTGATTAAGAACTCTTTTCATGAATTCGGTTGCTGATATTTCTTGATGATTAGAAAAATAGTGAATTTTGCCCTCTCCATACGCAATTTCTGAAATCGTTACAACTTGTTTTGTGAATAACTCTTGTAAAAGTTTACCTAGAAGAAATGTAATACCAGCTGTACCTGCTCCTATAAGAAAAGTTTTATAACTTATTGGATGCAAAAGAATTTCTAATACACATTCGTCAGCCCTTCTAGCAGCGTATCCTATTCTATCAGTTAGTTTAAGCTTTTTGTCTATTCTTGCAAAAACTACTGATAAAGCCCTCCTAAAACCCATATGAAATACTTTAAAAGTTACTTTTTTAAGCTTAACCCATTTACCAATTTACGAAAAAATTAATGTAAATTTAAGTCCTAACGAATTCAACTTCTTTTTCAACCTAGTTCAGCTTCTATCCATACTTTCCGGTAATTAAAAGGAATTTAGCTTACCACTAACTCTTCTCTCGATTAGTTCTTTCTCAACTTTTATTCTTGAAAGTTATAGTCTTTCTTTAGAATTCTGTAAATTTTTCGACTTCAAAATTCTCAGTCAGAATAATTTCAAATCTTATTATCCAGTCGTTATTTCTCAATCTCCATACTTAATTTCTATTTTCTCCTGTAGTTGGCGGTTGAGGTGACGGTACCAAAAGTTTATCAGCAATTTTTTAACTTTTTCGCAAATTTCAAACGCATTTTGGAGGTTATTTTCTAATCTTAGATTAAAACCAGTTAGTAAGCAGCCTCCGAATTCTTAAAGTACTCTAAAACTGCAAAGGAAGTTTAATTTCATGGGCCCGCCCGGAATCGAACCGGGACCTCCACCGCGTCAGGGTGGCGTCCTAACCATTAGACTACGGGCCCATAATTTTTACAATAAAACTTTTGCTTAAAAAGGTTAAGAAACTATTAAAGAAAGTTAACCAATTCTTATTTAGCTTATGAGCTTCCAGAAAATTGCAGATTTGCATAGGAAAAAAACAGAAGAATTGTTGAAATCAGTTAATTTTGAAGAAATAGTAAAAAAAGTTAGAGAAATTAGAAGCAACTCTTTAAAAAACTTAGAAAATCTTAAAAAGGATTTAAAAGAAAATCTGCAAAAAAATGGGATTAAAGTAATAGAAGTTAAGAATAGAGAGGAATTGAAAGATTTTCTTTTCAAAATAATTCCGAAAGGTGAAATTCTAGTAAAATCTAAATCAAACGTTATGAATGAACTTGAAATAAAGCAACTATTTGATGGAAGGAATGAAATAGTAGAAACTGATTGCGGAGATTTTATAATAGATTTGTTAAAAGAAAAACCTTCCCATCCAATAGTTCCTGCTGTAAAAATTCCTTTCGAAAAAATAAAAGGAGCTTTAGAAAAAAAGTTTGAGGTAAAAATAAAAGATGCTAAAGAAGCTACTGAATTCGTTAAAAATTTTATTTCTGAAGGGATTAAAAAGGCGAAAATAGGGCTAAGCGGTGCCAATTTTATTTCTTCAGACGGTTTTATTTTAATAACGGAAAATGAAGGGAATATTTCGTTAATTTTAAAGTCTGTAGAAAAGTTCATAATTATTGCAAGCATAGATAAAATAGTAAGAAGTTTTGAGGAAGCATCGTTTTTATGCAAGATTCAAGCCTTGTTTGCTTTGGGATCCTTACCTTCCTTCATAAATGTAATAGGCGGAATTACTAAAACTGCTGATATAGAAAATAAACTTGTTTATGGAATGCACGGAGCTAAAGAAATTTATTTAATTTTGGTAGATAATGGAAGGAGCAAAATTATAGGGACTGAATTTGAAGAGTTGCTTTACTGTATAAATTGTGGTTCTTGCCTATATTTTTGCCCTGTTTATAGAAGTCTGCAAGAGAAGTTCGGTTTTAAATATTTAGGAGGGAGAGGAATAGGTTTAGCTTCTCTAATTTTTGGTAAGGAAAAAATTTTTGAAAAAATATTTTATTGCACTACTTGCTCTCTCTGCAAAAAGGTTTGTCCTGCTGGAATCGATTTGCCGAATATTATCAGAAAAATTAGGGAGATTTGCTCTAGAGAAAATCTTATAACAGAAAGTAATCTTGAAATGTTAGAAAACGTTGAAGCTTTTGGAAATCCATTTGGGGAGGCTTTAAAAGAAGGTAAAATGCCAGAAAGGTTGTATTGCTGCTAGTATGGATTCGAAAATCATCGCTATTGGAATAAGCCTTGCACTTATGGATGGAAGTTTAAATCCGTGCACGCTTTCAGTCCTAACTTTCTTAATTGCTTATTTACTCGCAATAGCTTCTAAAAAAAGATGCTTAATGGCTGCGTTTAGTTATATTTCAGGGACTTTTCTTATCTATTTTCTATTCATGCTGGGTTTTCTAAACTTGATTATTGTTTCAGGATTTGCAAATCTCATAAAGAGTTTAACAGCCCTTATATTGCTTATAATAGCAATTTTTAATTTATTAGCAGCAGCTTTAGGTTTTCAACTTAAAATTAGAAAAACCAGAGGAATCGTAGAGAGTTTAGCCAAAAGTGCAACTATCTCTTCTTCGTTTTTATTAGGAAGTTTTGTTAGCTTAGTTGAAATACCTTGTGCTGGAGGGTTTCCAATTTTATACTTAAATTTAATAGCAAGCTTTAAAGGAATTTCAAAAATTTTTCTAATACTCCTTTACAACGTTTTCTTTATACTTCCATCAATAGTTATCGCCTTGCTGCTTTGTTTTGGATTGAAAAAGGTTGAAGAAGTAGAAAGAAAAAGGAAAAAGCTTAGCAAACTCATGAAACTAGCATCAAATTCAGTAGTTATTTTAATTAGCATCTTAATGCTTTTTGGAATAATATGAAATGGTTTGAGAAAATTTTCAAAAACGTCCTTTATTATCCAGGTTGCTTAATGAAATTTGTAGCCAAAGATATAAACGAAAACTATAAGAGAATACTTAGAAAATGTGGAATAGATTTTATTCAGCTTTCTGAAATAGAAGTCTGCTGCGGTTCTCCGTTGATTAATGCAGGTCTAACGGAAACAGCAAAATCTTTAGCTAATAAAAATTTTAAGATTTTCAAGCAGCATAGAGTTAAGGAAATAATAACACCATGCCCAGCATGCTTCAAAACTTTTTCTCAAGATTATCCAAAATTTGTAGAAAATTGGGATATAGAAGTTAGGCATGTAACCCAAGTTATTAAAGATGCTATTTCTGAAGGAAAGCTAAAAATAAGAGAAATAGAAAGAACTGTAACTTTTCATGACCCATGCTATTTAGGAAGGTATTGTAACGTTTATGAAGAACCCAGAGAAATTTTAAGAAAAATTGGATGTGAAATAAAAGAGATGGAGATGAATAAAGAGCATTCTCTTTGTTGCGGAGCTGGCGGAGGTCTGCAATCAAACTTTCCTGAAATCGCAAATTCTATAGCGAAAGAAAGGATAGAACAAGCCTTAAAAACTAAAGCAAAAATTCTAGTCACAGCATGCCCTTTATGCTATTTGCATCTTAAGAGAAATAGCAAGAAAATAGAAGTTAAGGAATTATCTGAGCTTGTTATTGAATCTATTTACTAGTTATATAAGTCTGAAATCCTCCTTTATCGTGTTCAAAACTAAATGCGTATTAGTTCTTTCTACATATGGCATTGCCAAAAGCATTTTAACGAAATCGTTAAGTTCTTTTCTAGTTTTAAACTTTGCTATCACAAGCGTATCAGTTAAGCCCGTTATATCGTAAACGCAAAGCACATTAGGAAATTTTGCTATTTTCTTTTCAACTTCTATCAACTTTCCTTTAGAAATTGTTATTTCTATTGCTACTGTAAGCTGATATCCCAATTTTTCATGATCAAGCAGCACAGTATACCCTTTTATAATACCTTCTTTCCTCATCCTTTCTATTCTAGATATAACTGTAGCTGTTGATACACCAAGCTCCTTAGCTATGCTGCGAAAAGACCTTTTGCAATTTTTTGATAAAAGCTTAAGTATTTTTAAGTCAAGCTTATCTACTTTCATAATTTAAAAATGGTTAAAAATTTTATTAGAGAACATGATATGGGATCCTATAGAGGAAATAGAGAGGTTGCATAGAAGAATTCATAGGCTAATGAGAAGGTTCTGGGAACCTGTAGAAGAGGAATTGATAGAACCTGTAACAGCAAGATTCCTACATTTTCCAATTGATGTCTCTGAAACAGAAGACTTCATAATAATAAGAGCAGATTTGCCAGGATTTGATAAAAGCGAAATAAGGATAAGAGCAACTGAAAATGCAATCGAAATAGAGGCAGAGAAGAAAGAAAAGGAAATTGAAAAAGGAGAGAGGTTTATCAGAGCAGAGAGAAGGTTTGGAAAATTCAGGAGATACTTTACTTTACCTTGCCCAGTAGATTATGAAAACGCTAAGGCAGAAATGAAGAATGGAGTTCTAATAATAAAACTACCTAAAAAAGAGAAGAAAGGAAAAGAGATAGAGATAGAGTAGCCTACTTTTTATTTTTTAAAATTTCTCTTGCATTCCTATCGATTAGTTTTGCCAATTCTTCTGGAGAAATCCCTTCGTTATACAACTCGCTAACTTCAACAAATCTATCACAAACAACGCTCATAGCATTTAATGGCAATGCTTTACAAAACATTTCGTTTGGATTGCTAGTTTCTAAATTTCTACCCAAAGTCTCAACCATATAAACTGAGGAATCCGACCACATTAAGATTGGTTTGCCAAGCTGAACTGCATACTCTAGTTCATGAGCAGTTCCTGTATCCCAAAATAAGCCAACGTATGCCACGATTATATCAGCTTTCTCTATGTATCCTAAGCATGTTGTCCTTATAAGTCCGTATCTTCCTAAAAGCTTTGCTCCAGGATTTTTATCGATTTCCTCTTTTACTAGAAGAAGAGGATAGTAAACTTTCCAGCCCATTTTTTCAAGATGTCTTATAACTCTTAAATCGTACCACCTTAACGAACTCGAAAAGCAGCGTGGGCCAGCCCAATACATCGAAGGCATATAAGTAGTTATCATAAAATTTTAAATGCTTAACTACTTAACGTTTGTCTACAAATTTTAAAAAAATTTGACAGTTATTCAGCAAATTCTAAAAATATTTAATAAGCGTGCAGCCTTTTAGAAGAATATGAGATTTGTAGAAGTTGGCATAATAGATATAGAAGGGCAACTAAGAACAAGAACTTTTATGCAAAAACTTGAAGAAAAATTGTTAAAAAATGGATTTGGTTTTGACGGATCTTCCTTAGGAATTGCTCCTGTAGAAGATTCTGATTTGATAGCAATTCCAGACCCAACTACAAGAAAAATTTTTAGGAGAAAAAATTTTGCTATAACCTTTTACTTATCATCCATTCACAAAGATGGAGAAACCTATGCAGGATGCTTTAGAAGTTTGCTTAGCAATTATCTTGAAGAATATCCTTATGAGCCTGAGGTTGGTGTTGAAATAGAATTTTATGTTCTTGGCGAAAATAACCACAACGACAATTATATGAGGCCCTGGCCTTTAGATGAAATAAAATTGGTAAAACTTGAATTCATAAACGAATTAGAAAGGCTTGATTATGATATAGAATTTGAGCATGCTGAAGTAGGAGCAAACCAGCATGAAATTACGCTTGGAAAAAACAACCCTCTAAAAATTGCTGACAGTATAACTTTTTTTGAATACTTTGCCAAAGGTTGGTTTAAGGAAAAAGGGTTAGAAATTACTTTTGAACCTAAGCCATTTCCAAATCTTAATGGTAGTGGAATGCATTTACATTTTAGCTTAAAAAAAGATGGAAAACCTATTTCTTTTCTGCACGATAAAGAGGGTAGGTATTTTATAGGTGGTGTTTTACATTATTGCAGGGAAATAGCTTTAGCTACAAACCAAACTATAAATTCGTATGAGAGGCTCGTCCCTGGATTCGAAGCTCCTTGCTATATAAGTTGGGGTGTTGGGAATAGGTCTGCTCTAATTAGAATACCGAGTTATAGAAAAAGCGATGAATATAGGTTTGAATTTAGAGCTACAGATCCGCTAGCAAATCCTTACCTAGCAATAGCTGCTATACTAGAAGCTGGAAAGAGAGGAGTAGAAGAATGTATAGAACCCCCTCCATTGGCTAATTGCAACGTTTATGAAAATAAGGATTTTAAAACTTTGCCAAGAAGCTTAAAAGAAGCTTTGGAAGAAGCAAAAAGAGGAAGTATTCTTAAGGATATTATGGGAGGCTTTTTGTTTAAATTATTGATAAAAAGGAAAGAAGAGGAATTAATCGATGAATTTGAAAAGGCAAATTTGAAATAATTGATAAAAAACGAAAATTAGTTAGCAAAAAATAGAGAAGAATTTGTATTCAGAAGAAAAATCAAAAACTATCGTGAATTTTCTAAAAAACTGGGAGAAAGTTAGAAAATATAAAGAATGGCAAGGTTAAAAAGATTTGATTTATTAAGGAAATTAAATTTAATTGATGCCGGGGTGGCGGAACCTGGTTAACGCGCTGGCCTGCTAAGCCAGTGGGGCTATGCCCCTTGCGGGTTCAAATCCCGCCCCCGGCGTACCATCGAAATTTATACCTCTCTAACGGGGCCGATAAAAGCAAAAAGAATTCTTTCAAAATTAAAGCGTTTAGTAGAAAACATAATTTATTTGTAAATTACCATTTTACTGACCATTTTGTTGTGTATTACTATCGCTTATGAAAAAGAAAATTAAAAATGGAAAAATTAATTATGAGACTTGCAGTGATGCTTCTCCTCTCCTTAATGTTAGTAACAAGCACTATAGCAAACCAGGGAACTTATCTGGTTGGTTTTAAAGAAAGGCCAACTGATATGCAAAAAGCTTTGCTAAAGTTTCTAGGAGCTAGTATTGTTAGAGAATATAAAAACTTTCCAATAATCGAAATTACTGTAGATCCGATAGGAAAAATGATGATAGAAAGATTACCTTTCATCAAGTACATCGAACCAAACATGGTCTATAGAGTTTATGCACCACCATCCAGAAGCAACTCTGAAGAAGACGAAATAAAATGGAACGTTAGGATGGTATACAACGATACCCAGATAGAAATCTGGAATAACTATACTATGGGAGACAATCCAGAAGTTGAGTTAGCGATACTTGATACAGGAATAGATATAACACACCCTGAATTTAAGGATAGAATAATAACTTGCGAAGGTTTTGGCTATAGGACTTGCATAGATAGAAACGGTCATGGTACTCACGTTGCAGGAATTGCTGCGGCAGCATTGGATAACGAAGGAATGGTTGGAGTAGGTCCAAAAATAAGATTAGCTATTAAAAAAGTATGTAACGATGGTGGTCTATGTTTCATAAGCGACATAATTGCAGGAATAGATGATGCCATAAGCGACGGTAATGAAGTAATTTCAATGAGTTTGGGTAGTGATTCTTATTCAGCATCCTTACACGATGCAGTAAAGAGAGCTTATGGAGCGGGTATTGTAATAGTAGCTGCTGCAGGTAACGATGGTGAAGATGTAGACTACCCAGGTGCGTATCCAGAGGTTATAGCTGTAGCTGCATGCGATAAAAACAAGCAAATTCCAGACTGGTCATCAAGAGGACCTGAAGTAGAACTTACAGCACCGGGTGTAGATGTTTATTCGACTGTTCCAAGAGGTTACGATACTATGTCTGGAACATCTATGGCTACACCACACGTAAGTGCTGCCGCTACACTATTGAAAGCTTACGATTATACTCTCAATAACACAGAAATAAGAGAAATATTGGATAGCACTGCGGAAGACCTTGGTTATAATTCAACAATACAAGGAAATGGATTACTAAGAGTAGATAAAGCCTTTGAAGCACTGGGTTAATTTGCTTTATTTTTACTTTTTAGTTTTTTCAAGAGTAATATAGTTAATTCAGCTTTGTCAAGGAAACAGAAGCCTATAAGGCTAGATAGAATATTTTTGCTGAAGCTATTAATTTTCTTCTAACTTCTTCCAGGTATTCTACCTCCAGTGGGTATTTCCCTGCTTCCTACAGGAGTTTGCCTTTCCACTGGAATTTCTGTTTCCACTTCCTCCATTTCAGGAGGAAGGATTCGCTCTTCTACTAATTCCTCCCTAACTCTTTCTTTTAACATCGAAGTAGCAACTTCCTTTCCTTTTGTGGAAACGTTTAACGCTTTTATTATAGCTTCCTTCGCTTGTTCAGGTACTTTTTCATAAACATCTTTTAAAACGTTTATGTGAATCGAAGTAGCTCTTTCAACTAACTTTTCAACGTTTGTTACGTTCTTTCCTAAACTTTTAGCTATTTTAACCAATTCGCTCGATTCATTTATCCTTAAACTATATTCTTCCATTAAATCATCAACATCATCTACCTCTCCTTTATTAGCTTTTTCCACTGCTTTTGCTAACAGTTTTTCGGCAATAAGGAAGTTTAGCTCGGCAGCTTTTTCTGGCGACACATTTTTCAAAACATTTAACGCTTCCCTATTTCCTCTCTTTGAAAATTCCATAGCTCTTTCTATTGCTGGCTTTGCTTGCTCTGGTACTTTTTCATGAACATTCTCAAGCACATCTAAATGCACAGTAGTTGCTATAGCAACCAACTCAACAACTTTACTTACATTTTTTCCAATTTGTTGTGCAACTCTTGCTATTTCATTTGCCTTTTCTAACTTATCTTCATATTCTTCTAGTAATTTATCAACATACTCAGGTTTTCCTTTATTAACCATTTCTTTTGCTTCTGCCAACCTAAGTTCTGCATATTTCAGGTACTTTTCTGCCTTCGCTGCTTTGTCAAAAGTTAAGAATAAATCGAGTGATTCAAACATTTTCTTGAAAACGTATAAGGGTGAATCTGGCAATATTCCTGCAGCTGGCAATTTTCTTTCAAAAATTGGGCTAGGCTTTATTTCTTCGCTTACGTTCATAACGTAAAGATATGCTCTATAAGCATCGACTTTTCCAGCACCTTGTGTATTTTCATCATATCCCAAATCAACTGCAGTTAATTTTAGAATTTCCTTTATTTCATCAGGCTTAAGCTCTGGTTTTACTTCTAACAACAAGGCGACAACTCCGCTTACATGCGGTGTTGACATGCTAGTTCCAGAAAGGGATTTGAAGGAATTGTCTTTCCAAGTTGAAATTATTCCAACCCCAGGAGCGACCAAATCTGGTTTAACTCTTCCATCATCAGTAGGCCCCCTACTACTCCAACTTGGAACTTTATCGTTATCGTCGATTGCGCCAACCGTAATAGCTTCTTTTGCACAGCCGGGCGAGGTTATAGTTCCTGGATTGGGCCCATTATTGCCAGCTGCTACAACAGCTACAACTCCTTTCTTAACTGCATTATCAACAGCCCTAGAAATAGCATCTGTACCGTCGCAAGGTTCAACTTCTGCTCCAAAACTCATGCTCAAAATTTCTGCTCCATTTTCAACAGCCCATTCTATGCCTTTAATAACGTCTGAAGCATAGCCTATTCCATTTTTATTCAAAACCTTTACGTTAAAAAGATTAGCATTGAATGCAACACCCCTATAGGTTAAATCTTTAGAAGCTATTATTCCTGCCACATGAGTTCCGTGGCCATGTAAATCATCTGTGCCTTCTCCTGTAAAATCAACTTCTTTTAAGACCTCTAAAGCCGGATGCTCATCATGTATTCCTGTATCAAGAATTGCAACATCAACTCCTTTTCCTGTTATTCCGGCATCCCAAACTTTATCAGCACTAATTTGAGGTACGCTATCATCAAGAACCAATTTTACTTCGTAATCAGGTTCGATTAATTCAATAAACGGCATTGCAGCAATTCTTTCTATGGCGTTAACAGGAACTTTTGCAGCTATGCCATTTATTATGGAATATATGTATTTTATTTTTGCGCCCTCTGCTTTAATCGCATCTATCTCTGCAGCTTTGGGCTTTTCGTAAAATAAAATTATTACGGAAATTTTCTCCGTTGGTGAGAGTTTTGAAATGATCGAATGTAAATCGTCTTTAATCCTACCTGCTTCGACTAGAAAAGGAGAGACAGTAAATGCTATTAGCAAAAAGGTTAGCAATGATAAAAACAATTTTTTCATAATTAGAATTTGCTATTAAGACTTAATATTTTAAAGGTTTAATGTTATGTAGCAAAAAGTAAGTATCCTAGCGGAAGCTAATTTTAACAACTTAGTGAGATCTATTTTAAATGATAGCTCTAAATGAATTCAAAAAAAGTTTTGAAGTAGAATTTTTGAAGATTATTTTTAGTATTCGGTTTTGTTTATTAGTTTTAGATAATATTGTTGTTAGCATTTATTGAAAACTAATGCTTAAAAACTTACTCACAAAGACTAATATGAAAAGGTTTGAAAGGAAGTTATTCAAAAATCTTTGAGGGAAAAAATGGGTAGAGTAAAAGACTTATCGGTAATAATTCCAGCTTATAATGAAGAAAAAAGAATAGAAAAGACATTAAGAAATTACATAACTTTTCTTAAAAAACTGTACAAGGAAAATTTCGAAATAATTGTAATTACAGATGGCTGTGAGGATTTTACACCAAAAATTGTAGAAAACTTATGCAAAGAATTTCCTTGTATAATACATATTCGTCCTCCTAAACGTCTAGGGAAGGGTGGAGCTATTATTAAAGGGTTTAAAGTTGCTAAAGGAGAAGTCGTAGGTTTTCTCGACGCAGACGGTTCCACCCCTTGTGAAAGTATTGAATTTTTGCTGAAAAACTTAAGAGGACACGATGGAGTTATAGCTTCAAGATGGATTAATGGCGCAGTCATAAGGAAGGATGAACCCCTTGCAAGAAGAATAGCAAGCCGCGTTTTTAATTTTTTAGTTAGAGTACTTTTTGGCTTTCATTTTAAAGACACTCAATGTGGAGCAAAATTCTTCAGAAAAAAAGCAATTAAAAGTGTAGTTAATGAATTGGGATTGACAGATTGGGCCTTTGATATCGATTTGCTTTATAGGCTGAACAAAAAGGGTTTTAAAATAAAAGAGGTCCCAATTACTTGGAGGTATGAGGAAGGTTCAAAACTTAATTTAGTAAAAGTTTCTATCCAGATGTTTCTTTCTGTCATAGGACTAAGAATTAAAACATCACCTTTTGCTTTTATTGCTAAATCAAAACCTATAAGATGGATCTATAAAGTGGTAAGAGAGCTATGAAAATTTTAATATTTAACTGGCGTTGTTGGAAAAATCCTTTGGCTGGAGGGGCGGAAAAGTATCTTTATGAAATTTCTAAGAGATTGGCTAAAAAAGGGTATAGAATTACATGGTTTGTCTCCAGCTTTGAGGGAGCAAAAGAAAGAGAGTTTGAAGATGGCATCGAAATAATTAGAAAAGGCAGAAAATTCTCTGTTTATCTTTACGCTTTCTGGTATTACTTAAAAGAACTGAGAAAAAGAAAATTTGATTTGGTCATTGAAGATATAAATGGTGTTCCATTCTTTACACCTCTTTATGTTTGGAAACCAAAAAAGTTAGTTATAATTCATCATTTGGTTGGATGGAAAATTTTTTCAAAGGAATTAAAGATTTATCAAGCCTTCATAGCTTGGATTGCTGAAAAGCTAATTCCATTGTTTTATTTCTTCTTACCTTTTGTTACGGTTTCAAGAAGTAGTAAGGAAGAGTTAAAGAGATGTTTTTTAAGAAAAATTAGTATAGTCCAAAATGGTTTGGACGCTTGGATTAAAATACAAGCAAAAATTAGAAAATCTAAGAATCCGACAATCCTTTATTTAGGGAGATGGAAAAAGTATAAAAGAATTGATTTGCTCATTGAAGCCTTTGAAATCGTAAAGAAAAAAATAAAAAATGCAGAACTTTGGTTAGCTGGTGATGGGGATTGGAAAATTAACAAAAAAATAGATAGTGTGAGAATTTTTGGTAAAGTTAGTAACCAAAAGAAAAAAGAACTCTTAACAAAAGCATGGGTTTTTGTTAATCCTTCCATGAAAGAAGGTTGGGGTATTACTGTAATCGAAGCTAATGCTTGTGGTACTCCTTGCATAGCTTATGATGTTCCTGGATTAAGAGATTCTATTGTCGATGGAGAAACAGGTTTACTAGTAAAAGAAAATGGAGATGTTAAAGCTTTAGCTAAAGCTATAATAAAAGTTTTGGAAGATGAAAAGTTGAGGAAGAAGTTAAGCAAAAATGCTTTAAAATATTCTAGAAAGTTTAGTTGGGATAAAAGTGCAAAGGAATTTTTAAGAATTATAAAAGGTATTATGAATGAAAGATAAACCTTTAGTTTCAATAATAATTCCAACTTACAATTCAGAGAAAACTTTAGCTAAATGCTTGGAATCGATTAAAAATCAAACTTATAGGAATATTGAAGTAATAATTGTTGACAGGTTTTCTAAAGATAGCACTATTGAAATTGCAAGAAAGTATAAAGTTAGAGTCCTTCAATTCAATTGTGAGAGAGCAAAAGCTAAAAACTTTGGATTAAGGAATGCAAAAGGAAAATATGTTTTTTTTTATAGATTCTGACATGGAACTAAGTAAAAACGTGGTTAAAGAATGTGTTGAATTAGCCGAGAAACATGATAAGATAGGTGGAATAATCATTCCAGAAAGGTCAGTTGGTAATGGATTTTGGATTAGAGTTAGAGATTTTGAAAGGAGTTTTTACGCTGGAAGTGCGATAGAATCTGCAAGGTTTTTTAGAAAATATTTAGCATTAAAAGTTGGGGGTTTTGATGAGGACGTTGTGTTTTTTGAGGAGTCAACATTGCCACAAAAGATTGAGAAATTAGGCTATAATGTTAGAGCAAGAATAAGAGCTGAGATTTTACATCATGAAGAAAACTTTTCGCTTTTAAAATGGTTGAAAAAGAAGTATTATTACGGAAAAACAGCTTGGAAATATGTTAAAAGATATAAGCGATACGGAGCCAAGCAGATAAGTCCGTTGAGAAGGTTTGGATTGTTTTTAGGAGATAAAAGGTTTTATTCGAAACCTTTGCTGGCTTTAGGTGTGTTGGCGTTGAAGGGTTTGGAATATGCTTCTGCTGGATTGGGATATCTGGTTGGAGGGATTAAAAATGAGTGAAAATTTTAGCGAATACAGCGAGAAACATATACACTTTATAGACATCTCCGTTCCAGAAATGTTGGAAAGTCTACTGAAAAGGTTAAACAAATCATATTCTCTAATTGATTTGGGGTGCGGTGATGGAAAGATTCTTTATGCACTACATTCCAAAGGGTTACTTAAGAATGCGAGTAGAATTGTAGGAGTTGATATTTCCAAAGAAAGGATAAGGAGATTGAAAGAGTTTTGTCCATTTGCCGAAGCCATTGTTGCGGATGTATGCGGTCTAAGTCAGATACCAGATAACTCCTTTGATGTGGCGATATCATCTCAAGTAATAGAGCACGTTCCAGATGATTCAAAGATGCTTAAAGAAGTTTACAGAATTCTTAAACCAGATGGATATTTCTATGTTTCAACAGTAATAAAGAGATGGTATGGTTTTTGGATTTACTGGAATAATGGATTTAAGCTCGATCCTACGCATGTAAGAGAATACAAATCTGAGCAAGAATTCTTAGATTTGCTAAAAGAAAACGGGTTTGAGATTGTCGAATACAGGACTGAAAAAGTTAAGTATCCTATAATGGACTTGATTATAAGATTTTTTATTAAAGCTGGTTTAATTAAACCTTCACCTAACTTTTATCAAAAGCATAAATTGTTGAGAAAGGCGAGGAAAATTAAAATGCCTGTAATTGGTTATAGAACAATTGAAGTTGTCGCTAGGAAAATTAAAAAATCATAAATTTATGATGACAAAACGAATAATCGGTTTGGACATATTCTTGGTGAAAGTGAGTTAGATGATGGGTAAAGGTGAGAAAATGAAAAAACCAAAAGTTATAGTAATAGGCTTAGACGGTGCAACTTGGGATTTGATAAAACCGTGGGCTGATGAGGGTAAATTACCGACATTCAAGTATTTAATGGAAAATGGAGCATGGGGTGTTTTAGAGAGTACTATACCGCCACTTTCGCCGTCTGCTTGGGTATCTATATACACTGGTTGTAAACCATCGAAACACGGTATCTTTGGATTTGTAAAACGAAAGGAAAAATCATACTTTTACCGTCCAATATTTTCGAAAGATGTAAATGTGCCAACTGTCTGGGAGATTCTATCAGAATTTGGCTTAAAATCTGTTGTAATAAATGCTTTATTCATGTATCCCCCAAAACCCATTAATGGTATTTTAATAACAGGTTTAGGTACACCATCACGGGAGAGTGATTTTGTATACCCAAAGTCATATAGAGAGTTTATACTTGAAAATTTCCCAAAATATGACGTTGATTTTAATGAAGATCTCTTGTTGGTCTCAAATAACGCTAAGGTATTTGTGAATAGAATCAAAGAAGTAACTGAAGAACAAATTAGAATGACTCGCTATTTCGTTAAAAACGAAGAATGGAATTTTTTATTTTCTATTTTTAGAGCTTTAGATGTAATTCAACATTATTTTTGGGAAGATAAGCAGTTGATTTATTCTTTTTACAAGTCTTTTGATGAGTTTATCGGAAATTTATTAGTAGATTTAAAGGATAAAAATTTTGTTCTATTTATTGTGTCTGATCATGGATTTGCACCTGTTAAGAAATATTTTTGCGTTAATAACTGGTTAAAACAAATTGGATTACTAAAAACTATAAAACGGAGGAGGAAATCGTTAATAACTGCTGAAAGTATTAAAAAAGTGTTACTGAAATTGGGTATGAGGAATTTAGTTTGGAAACTTAAAAGAAACAAAATGTTAGAAAAACTACTAAAAATCGTACCGAGCGAGGAACTCGACTATGTGCATGAAATAAAATGGAACGAAACCAAAGCCTATTTTTACGAAGGGTCAGGTGGTATAATAAATGTCAATCTAGCTGGAAGAGAACCTTCTGGCATAGTTAAAATGAAAGAATACGATAGCATTGTGAAATATATTGTTTCTAAATTAGAAGAGTTAAAAGACCCAGAAACTGGAGAAAAAATAGTCGAAAAGGTATATACAAAGAAGGAATTATTTAACACTAACGATGAAAAGTTACCTGATATATTCATTTTAATGAAAGACGGATATGAAGCTGTAGCTTATAACAAAATAGATGGAAAATCTATATTCACGCCTCCGATTCATGGGAGAATTGCAAGACCCGCAAATCATCATATTAACGGGATTTTCGTTGCTTATGGCCGGAATGTGGTAAATAAGCGGTTAGAGGATAAAATAAAAGTATGGGACGTTGCTACAACGATTTTATATATTTTGGGGGTCCCAAAAATCGCCCATATGGATGGGCGGACTTTGACAAATATATTTCATCGTTCAGTCTCTGAATAGTTTCTGCATAAATATCTCTTTGGAAATAGAGAAAATTTAAAAAAGAAAAGACTAAGAGTTTAAATTCATCATCACAAAATTTAAAAAATGGGGAGATAAAAATAGAGGTAAAACAAGTATCAGCTATAGTAATCTTACTTGCGATCGATATATTTATTTTGAGAGGCTTATTTTTTAATCCCGGTTTTGCACACTACAGAGATCTGTCTTGGCCATATATTTCAGATTATTGGCTATCATTTGGTAGATTCGTTTGGGATTCTTATTTCCAAAAGAAAGTTCAAATTCAGCAAAAGGTTATTTATCTTTGGCTTTCATGCTTCCCTCCAGAAATCTCTGAACGTTTGATTTACCTCATCATTCTTGTTACTATGAGTATAACTATGTATAGAATTAGTTATAAATTCACAAAATCAATTGTAGCTTCCACAATATCAACGTTATTTTTTATTTTTAATCCAGTCGTTATTACTAGAATCCAACATAAACTTCTTTTATTGAGTTATGCTTTACTACCATTATTTTTCTATTTAGCATTTAAATTATTTAATGACATTTCAAAAGAAAGGAAAATTAAATTGAAACGTATCATCCTCATATCTGTAGTATGGCTTATGATGTCTACCTCCCCACATTGGGCATTATTCTCTCTATTAATTATATTTTATACTTCTGTAACAATTTTGTTTTTTACTAAAGTCAAAATATATGAATACATTAAAAAATCCACGATTTCTCTTTTTGCTATTACCGCACTGTATACGGGGTTATCGTCATTTTGGATAATTCCCTATCTCTTTCAATCTAGATTAGCGGCACTACAACCTCCATACGTGTTTACAGAGGAAGTATTGTCTCTTTTAAGCAGAAATGCACAACTTTTAAATGTAATTAGATTACATAGTTATTGGCGACCAGGAGATTTATTTTCCAGTCTTCCACTACCGTCGATTTTTTGGATGATAGCAGTATTTACAATACCTATACTTGCTATTATTCCTCTACTATTCACTAGATCGTATAGATCTAAAGGAGAAGAAAAGGTATATGTACTTATTGCAGTTCTATTAGTTATTTTAATATTTCTTAGCAAAGGGGACAACCCACCAATAGGTAGAGTATATGCTTATTTATCCCTTAAAATCCCGCTAGTTTCCTCCATAGGATGGTTGTTTAGAGATCCTCATAAATGGATGTTCCTACTCAGTTTTTGTTATAGCTTCTTTATTGGATTTCTAGTTTCAAAAATAAAAATAATAATAAATAGAAAATGTAGATCTAAATATATTTTCATTGTCTCTACTTTAACGATATTAGCAATATTTGCTACACCTCTAATAGCTGGCTATCCTCTGCTGACTGGCGATCTTAATGGAAAATTAAAGCCACAACAGGTGCCTTACGATCATAAACAGATGGATCAATGGTTGAGAAGACAGAGTGTAGACTTTAAAGTAACCGTATATCCCTCTACACCACCTTGGGGAGTCATGAAACCTACAATTCGGTATGACTCATATTGGCGATTCTCTGTGGATTCTTTACTAAATAATAAGACAAACAAATTTGGGGTGTTGTTAAATCCGTGGAGTGTGAAATACATAGTTATAAGAACTAGGCCCTCTAAGAGTGAATTTGAATCAAAATTTACTTTAACGGAGTTTAAAAAGAGCAAAAATGTCATTAAGTTTCTAAAATATCAGAAAGATATAAAATTTGTTAAAAAATTTGGAACATTATACGTATTTGAAAATTTAGATTATTCATCTCCAGTATGTATTTCTAGGAATAACTTGGCTGTCCTGGATGATTTAGCTGTCCTTAATGCACTAACGCAAGTAAATTCACTAAATAAGCCAATGTTATCGATTTATTTTGTATCCAAAATTGTGAAGAAAAATTTTAACAGTAATGTATACAATCATTATATAATTCGAGATAAAAAGAATACAGTGTATCACTTTATCGCCAATCACACTGAAGTGATAAAACCATTTTATGCCACAACTCACCACAACCCACAAAAACTTTGGTCAAAAGCTATGACTACAGATCCTCTGCATGGAGCGTGGCATCCGTATTTAGAACGTTTTGACATACAAAACTGGCAATTTGATTACGGTTATGGTTTGGTTTTCACATGGGCTACCAAAAGAATTCCAGAAAACTTGGAAGTGAAAGATAACGACATTATTTACTCTTGGAACTTTGATACAGAAAAAGAATTCTTGGAGTGGAAAAATACAACTCCAGAAAAGCAATTTAATGCTATCCATAAATTAGAATGGAAGAAGGGAGCCTTAATAGCAAAGTTATATAATTCAACATGGGGCTGGAAAACTGTAAGATCGCCTTTCATTCCAGCAGAGACTGGTGATGTTTTCACATTCAAACTTAAAATCAGAGGTGAAAACGCTCACAAAGTCCACATAAAAGTATTGGAGTTTGATTCAAACAAGAAATATCTTACAGGGAAATACGTTAAAAGTATTGGAAGTGGTACTTTTGATTGGAAGGATGTACAGTTTGACTACATTGTTCAAAATCCAAACACCTCTTACATTCAACTACAGATTTGGCATGGACACAAAACAGATAAACCTTCACCGAATGTAATATGGGTGGATGATGTAAGAGTTTACGACATAACAAAATATGCAAAACCAGTAACGTTAGATATACCGTTTAAAGTTGACAAAGACGATAACTACAAGCTTTTCATTCGATACTTTAAGAACCAAAAAGGTGGAGAAATAAAGGTTTATCTTGATAATGAACCTATTGTTATTAACACAAAAGATCAGTTAAATAAATTCGTATGGAAAGACTTAGGCACATTTTACTTGGAAAGAGGAAAACACAAAATAATTCTTGAGAACATCAAAGGATTTAACGCTGTTAATTTATTTGCTTTAATTCCGGAAAAAGAATACTACAAAGCAAAAGAAGAAATTGAAAAACTGTTGCAAAACAAAACGATAATTTATCTCTTCGAAGCTGAAAGTGATCTGTATAGAGAGAATGCAGAAATCAGCAAAGAATTTGGTGGAGAAGCAAGTAATGGTGAAGTTCTGAAATTTGTTAAGAATGGTAAAGCTTGGCATGGCATCGAAATCGTCAAGAACGGAACATATAGGCTTGCTTTAAAGGGTGTTGGAGAATTTAAAGTAAGAATTGGCGATCATGAATTCATCCTCAAATCGAATTCTTTAAACTTTACGTATACTCCGCTATTCGATCTAACTAAAGGAAAATATAAGCTGGAAATACTCGCAAGCAAAAATTCTCATTTAGATGTTATCTGGCTCTATTCAACAGAAACAAATCAGACAATTGAAGAATTATTCGAAATAAAAGAAAAACCTGCTGAAATAATAAATTACACAAAAATCAATCCAACTCTTTGGAAGGTTAAAGTAAATGCAACCAAACCTTTCATGCTTAGCTTTGCTGAAGCTTATGATCCGTTATGGGAAGCAAGAGTTTATAAAGATGGAAAAAAAGTTGAAGTTGTTAAATCAATCCCTTTATACAGCGTAATAAATGGCTTCTGGATTGATGAAACTGGAAATTTAGAAATCGTTATAAGATATAAACCACAAGATTGGTTTGAAATAGGTTTAATAATTTCAGTTTCGACTCTCATCTTCTGCTTATTTTACTTATTTTACGATTGGAGAAGATCTAGAAAAGATAAATGGGCTAGAATTTTAGAGAAAAAATTTAAAGCCATAATAAAGTTAGGAAAATGAAGAAAAAAAGGAAGAAATTAAAACTTAAAATAAAAAATCTCCTACCTTTTTTTCTTGTATTAATTTCAATAATTCTTTCTCATTTTATCTTTCACGGAGAAGACCTAAAAACCTTCCTCTCCTTTATTCTTTTAATCCCAATTTTTTCCTTCTTCAAATTCGACGGAAGAATTCCTGTTGGTTATGCTTTATTAATGCTTATCCTAGCAGCAATAGTCCTAGCTTTTTATAATAATGAAAATCTAGCAAATCAATTAGCAATCTATGCTTACTGGTTATTAGTTGTTGGTGTAGTATGCCTAACTATAGAATTCATAAGAGAAAAAGGAAAAAAGAAATAATCCTCTTATCTCCAATTCTACTTTTAGCTTTAATCCTAACCTTTTACCCTCATCTAAATTATCCTTATCCCTTACATGTAGATGAGTGGTTCCATATAACTCAAGCCAAACAAATATCTTTAAACAAAAAAATAGATTGGTATTCCCGAAAGGAATTTAAACTAGGTTTAGAGAGGGGTTGGCATTTATTTTTAGCCTTAATCCAAAAAACCTTTAACCTAAATGCCAAACAATGGATTTGCTTACCTTCCATCTTCCATCTTTTAGCAATCTTTTCTACTTATCTATTCGTTCTAAATTTTTTCGGAAAAAAACAAGCTTTAATCTCAGCTTTTCTAATAGCTTTAATCCCAAGCAACGTTACCATAGGAGGACCAGTTTTTTTAGTTCCAGTAAATCTAAGCTTAATTTTCATTCCTTTGGCTTTACTTTTTGCTTTCGGACTATTAAAAATTAAAAGAATTTACAATTACTTAGCACTCTTTTCAATTTTAACTTTTATTCTTTATGCCCATCCTCCAACAGCTATTGTTTTGCTAATAATTCTTGGAATTTATTTTTTGCTTAATTCTTTCTCAAAAGATAAAGAAGCTAGAGAAAGATTGAAATTTCTTTTCTTAACAACTTTTCTTTCAGTTCTAGTTTCAATTCCAAACTATTTACCAGAAATTCAGAAAAAAGGTTTGGAAGCGATTAAATTTGATTTTTGGATTTACTTGAAAGAAATTCCATCTGTTTATGGAACTATCCCAACAATCTTCTTTGTTTTAGGATTTTATTTTTTATCCCATTTCAAAAATAAGGAAGTTTGGAGTTTATTGTTATCCTCAATCTTTTTAATTCTTATTATAGTTCTATTCGCAAGGTTTGGCTTAAACTTTTTAATCCCCTATCAGCGAACTTACATTCCCTTATTTTTACTTATGTCAATAATCGCAAGTTTTGGTTATTCAAAATTGCTTGAAATAAAAAAACCTTTCAAAAATTTTGGCCTATTTCTACTTTTCATTTGCTTAACTTTAACAGCTTATTTTGCAATAAAGAGGGATTTGAAAACCCCTTATTATCATTTGATTAACGATAAAGATTATGAAAATTTCCTTTGGATAAAAGAAAATTCTGAACCAAATGCAATCGTTTTGCTAGATCCATGGAAAGCAAGAGCGTTTCCAGCAATAGCCGAAAGAAAAGTCTATGCTGTAATGCCTTTTGGCCCAAATAAAGAATATCTAAAATTAGTTGAAAATGCTTACAGGTTTTTTGCTCAAAAATGCACAAATACAACTTTTTTAATCGAAAACAACATTTCAATAATTTATTCTCCAGTAAAATGTCAAAACGATGATTTAATAGAAGTAAAGGAAAACATTTATATTCTTAAATAGCTTTTAGCAATAAAGAGAGAAGAAATTAAAAATAAAATTGCAGAAAGTGTTGTTGCGACTGAAGCTCCAATTAATCCATGGGCTGGGATTAAATAATTCAACAATAAAATATCGACTAAAATTACTATAGCTGAAAGAATTAATGGGAATTTTTCTATCCTTTGGGACCAAAAAAGATTAAGAAAAATTTGGAAGATTCCTAAGCTAAACATTCCTACGCATAGGATAATAAAAGAATCTAAAGCGATAAGATATTTTTCAGTGTAAAAGAATGAAATGATTTGGCTTGGGAATAGGATGAATAGAACAAAAATTGGGGTTAGTAGTAAAATTGATTTAATCAACAAATTTTTTAATTCCTTTTTATTTCTATAGATGCTTAGCTTAGAAGATTTAGGGAGGAATACTAGAGTTATTCCTCCTACAGCATAGTATAATACTTTTGAAGTAATTGAAACAACATTATAATAACCAGCTTGTTCAGAACCTAAGTAATACTTTACAAAAAACAAA
>Ga0190367_1000416_pt1 | contig 31602 bp, 31 predicted proteins | sample 4872181011_MG_FD_171838 | JGI IMG/M metagenome (GOLD analysis project Ga0190367, IMG submission 171838) | Hydrothermal vent microbial mat bacterial communities from Southern Trench, Guaymas Basin, Mexico - 4872-18-10-11_MG | ecosystem: Environmental > Aquatic > Marine > Hydrothermal vents >...
CCTCCTGAACCGCCACCTGAACCGCTACCACCCGAGCCCTCAGCCAGCACAATCGTTACAGTCCTCTCCTCCGTTGAATTCCAGTTGCCCGCAAGATCCTCTGCATAAACTTTAAAGGTGTAGCTTCCACCCGTTAAATCGGTCATGTTGTAGTACCAGTTCTTTCCGCTTCCCTCCATCGTGTAGTTGTTTCCATTCCAGCAGAGAATCGATTGGGCAAGCTCTTCGTTTGCGGTAATGCTGATGAGCACCCAGTTAACGGTCAAACATGACCCGTTTGAAGGCGTTGGATGTGCAAAGCTCAGCAAGGGTGGCCTCACATCCGTGCTTATGTTGGTTGTAAAGTTCATTTCGGAAGTCTGCGCGTAGTTTCCCGCTTCATCCACGCTCACCACTACGAAGTAGTAGGTGGTGTTTGGCTGCAGGTTTTTCAGCGTTATGCTGTGCTGCTTTGCATAGCCCGAGCAGTTCTTCTGATGGCTATAGCTTCCACGTGAGGTACCAAATTTGACAACACCCGTAGCATTCTCGCTTGTTTGCCATGTTATCGTTGCTGAGTTCGCTGTGGTAGATACGCTGACGTTCGATATAGTCGGAGGTGTGCAATCAATTCTGACTGTAACGCTTTTTACAGACTCAGCATTTCCGTTCACGTCTACGGAGTGGTACCATATCGTGGTCTCGCCCTCCTCGCTCACAGTCACGTTGAACGGATCGCTGCCCTCTACCTTCGTCCACGGACCATTCTGATTAAAAGAATAGTTAGTGTAAGCAACCCCGCTATCGTCGCTACGAAAGAAGGTCACGTTCACCGGGGTTATATTAACCCAGCCCCTCTCGTTCAGCTTTGGAGTTATGGAGTACGTGGTGGTTGGGGGTGTCGTATCGGCAAGGGTTGTAAAGCTGTACTCATCGCTTTCCGCTGAATTTCCGCTCGCATCCGTCGAGTTTACGACGAAGTAGTAGGTTGTGTTTGGCTGCAGATTCGTTAAGGTTATTGAGTGGGAGATCGTGTAAGAAGAATCGTATGCTTGGTAAACGTAGTTGCCCGATTCCACACCATACTTGACCAAGCTGTCTGCTAGCTCGTTCGTTTGCCACGTTATCGTTGCTGAATTGTTAGTCACCGATACATCTACGTTGGATATTGTTGGTGGTGTCGTATCTGGGGTTGTAGGTTCTATTTCAAATGTATGTTCACTGAGATCTGTGTATATGGTCATATTACTCCCTGACATCTCCCAGTTCGTGTAGACTACACCATCCCTTTTCACCCGGTACTCGAGATCGGGATTCAGGTTGTAGAGCGTTATCGTTACAGAGCCTGTACCATTTATGCAGATCGTTCTCTTTTCTCCCTCCTTCTTTAGTGCTATATGTGCTACTTTCTTTGAAACTTGTATCTGTATTTCGTTATTATATTTTAGATACGAACCATCTCTTATAAAGAACATCATCAGACTATCAGATTGAGTTCTCAGAAAGACATAATCTCCATCTGTCGTGAGTGTACTGTGTGCTATGTTATCGCCTGAGGCAATGTAGTCGTCGTACGTTCCAGTGTTAACGTGTACGAGTGTGTAATCGTTGGTTGTAGTTTCATCGAAGGTTGGTGGCTGTTCTTCGTCAGGATGTATGGCATAGAGTACTGTTATTCTGTGCATTTTTGAGGTGTTGTAGAGTTTGAATCTTACGAGGGGGTGATCAACTTCATTGTATTTGCTTGTACTGCCAACTCTTGCCCAAAACTTTTCGACTGTTACTTCGGATTTTGGCGAAGAGTAAAGATATAACCAAACAGGTTCGTTGGTATATTTACTCACTGTTCTCCATTCTACTAGATTTGCTTGTCCATAAGTAACTTCATTACCGAAGATTTGATTAAGCCAATTTATTTTATTTTTATCAATCCATAAATCTCCGTTAACATGACCAGGAGTTGCATTATTTTCATTATAAGTTGTTTTGGTTAAATTGAGACTACCTAAATGGAAAAGAACATCTATTTGTCTTTTTTCTCTGCCAATTAAGTCATCCAAAACTATAAAATACTCTTTGTTGGGATATAAGATACTTCTTTTCCAGATTACTGGATCATTTAAGGATATCTTATTCCCCGCATGCCAGTACCACCCATTAGAAGGAGAAGGTTCATCGCTTCTGTCTTCTATTATCTTCCAGTTCATTTCAGCTTCCGCAAATTCAAAGAACTCTGAAATCAAATAATCTTCGAGAGCTGTTGGATTATCTATCTCTCCAAATGGTGGTGGGTTTGCGTTTCCACCTTTTGTAGGACCTCCAACTTTTCCGTGGCCATTGTTTATCATTAATACATTATGTCCTTTGGAATCCATTGCACCGTAGCCACCCTTTCCTAACCGATCTGGATCAAGGATATAGTGTTTTATCTCTCCACAATCTAAAAGTAATAGATCACCCCTCGAATAGTACTCAAAAGCGAAATTATCGTTGTGCCATCTATCTCTTCCAGGTGGAGTTGTGATATTGAAAAATCTAAACCACAGGTAATCACTTTCTATGCTCCAGTCCTTCCTGAATATGGCACTTTCGGATTCAGCTGAAATAAAGGTTGTGAAGTTTGGTTTAATAGGGCTAGCAGCATGTTTATCATAAAACAAATAACCATCCCACTCATCAGGAATAAAATAATCCTCGCCCAAATATTCTACAAGCCATCTTTGCCATTCTGCATTGGGGTGTATATCTATCACATAATAATTCCATAATTGGTCTTCAATTATATTTCCCTGAGCTCCATTGTTGGGTCTTTTACCGTCTGGTAAATTTGTTGCTATAAAAATATTATATATGTCCCTTGCAAGTTTCCACTTCGTAAATGGGTTCCCATAATTTTTATCGTATGCATGAAGCCACAGAATTAAACTTCTTGCCCATCTTCCGTAATATCCTTCAATGCCCCTGATTAGACCTCCATAATTATGGTATCTATTCAATGCAGATCTACCCGTATAATCTTCTTCAAAAAGCCATGTTGTCGCTGCGTTTAACCATTCCTCTTTGCCCGATGAGTAAGGAGATGTATAGTTTTCGAGAATAGTCGCCACCAAACCAAGGGCACAAGCTCTTATTATCCTCACTCCAACATCGCCAGACTTTGAATAGTTTGTATACAATATATCTGCCCACCTAGCCAATTTATCCCTAATTTCACTATCAATCTCTGGATAGTTTTCTTGAATGTAGTTGTACATCCAGTCGTAGGCTATGGCATAGTCACTTAATGCCCAACCTCCATATGAAGAGTAGCTGTAGCCGTATTTACCTTCTCCAATATGCCGCAATCCCTCAACAGCTTTCTCGGCAAAGGATGTGTTTCCGGTAATTAAGTAGGCTAAAGCAAATTGATAGCACTTCCTCGCTTTGGAATCTTCTCGTTTTGACGGATCCGAAAAATTATAATTCATAAAATATTTTGATAATCTCCACGGTATATCTCCATTCCAAGTTTTATAAGGTTCTTCATCCTTGTATTTCCATCCTGGGGTCTCATTTATGCTGTTAAAGAATAGTATGGGATGTACTTCCTGAGCGGACGCAACGTTAACGGTAAAAGTTACTGCTACTATTAGGCTCGTCAATATTAAAGTTCTCATTGTCATTGTAATTATTACTACTATCATACAATTTAAACCTTTTCCTCATTACTAAGTTGGCTGGAGATCAACACTATGAGTAAAATACTTTACCAAAAAGAACAAAAAAGAACTGCTAATGTTCGGAAATATAAATTTGTTTGTAGTAGGGTCAAATATCTAGTCAATAATCCCACAGCAGGATAAAGAGATAATTATAATTATATGTACAAACTTAGAAAATCATAAATAGTTAAGGCTTCTGAGAAATGTGAACAAAATGGGGGTTAGGAGTTGCATATTCAGCAATAAGAAAGACAAGATATTTGTGACACTCATATGTTTTATCTTCGTACTATCGCACGTAGTGTCTTTAATTGTACACCCAATCCCACATGGTACAGACGTCTTTGGACATTTATTTTATACGAGAATTATGAGTAACGTACATTCTCTATCTGACTTCTACAGACACTGCATTAGTGAAAATTACTTAGGATACGACTATCCCTTTGGCGTCTGGTTGTTTGGTTCAATAGTAGTAAAAATTACAACTTTAGATGTGTTTAGATTAGGATTACTTTTTCCTTTAATTAATGAGATCATTATAATTATAATCTTCTATATATTTGTAGTAGAAGTATTTGAATTGCCTAGAGAAAAAGCGTTACTCTCTATAGTATTCCTATTGTCTATGACAAGTTTATGTATGAGAATCCTAGAGTATACTTCTTTAGCTTTTTTCAGACCGTTTCTACTTTTTCTAATGTATTTAGTAATATCTAACAAAATACCAGCATCTAAGAGAGCGATAATAGTAGGAATGTTATTATTTTTCCTTTGTTTTACGCATACAGGTACCTATTTATTTTTTACATTTTTTATGATTGTATATTTATTCGTACATGCGCTCCTAAATGGGAATTTTAAACGTGATGTATATACCACTATTGCTGGCTTGACATTTACGTACATAGTAACTATACACACATTTCCACACATCCATCAGCAATATATAGATAAGGGAACATTTGTGTTATCAATTGGGAATTTTATCTCGTCTCTGTTTCACGTTCCTTTTCCAAAAGAAGTTGCTCAAATATTTTACAGTCAAATATTTGTAGATTTAAATCCAATATATGCAGCAATAATATGTATATTAATATATGGCATTAGTGAATTATTAATTATTATTAGGCTAAACATAAAAGAAATTCTTAGTGAAAAAGTATTTCAAATAGTTTCAATTCTCGGAACTGTGAAACGAATGCCCCACACCATTTGGTATGCACCATTCTGGTTGGGCCCAATTCACGTTATTTTTGCAGCTTTTGGATTACTAAAAGTGAACAGAAGAGGGTTGTGTCTTTTCTTGGCTGTTACACTAATCGCACTCCTTCCTGGATATTTGGCTGAAGAGCGAGCAGTTAGAGAAATAGAATACTTCTATATTGTTATACCGCCACTAGCAGCGATTGGGTTTTATAACATTAAAGAAAAAATAGAACCCCGAATAAAAGGTAAATTTAGTAAATTTGTCGTTGGTTTTGCTTTGTTTGGGGTATTTTCAGCAATCGTTCTTGTGCCAGTGATCTCAAACTTTTACTACCACCCATTAATAAGTGGTACTAAGTATGAGAGAAGCGGTTTAGGTTGGTTGAGTACTATAGGCACTCCGGATGAAGGTTGTGCTGGTTGTGGATACAGGTATATGATCAGCATATATGCGAACAAAGAAGCACCAGGTACGACATCTGTAGCAAAAGGTTCGGAAGCTAGGCGATTTTCTCAGGATTACAGAAGTATCCATTTCTTACCAGATAGTGAAAAATACGCTAAGGATTTATATGCAAATTTTGGAGTTAGTTATATAATAGTTTCAGACAGAGTGTTAAATAAATGCTTTAGAACCACTATTGATCAGCTAAAAATAGATTACAACAAGCAATTTGATAGAATATATTCTTCTATAGGTAATTTTATTATATATAAATATGTAGAACCTATTATTCACAGAATAAGTATTGAGGAACCATTGATCTTTTCAGACGTTTCTATACTTGAAGACGCTGGTGACAGTTACTTGGTTAAAACAAGATATTACAAAGTGAGAATTGGCAAAGAGACGCCAATAATAAAGTATATCGGAAACGAAACCACGAATTTCCTAGGCGAGGGATTCTTTTACGACTTCGTAGTTTTAAAATTGACTAATACATCGGAATTTGGTGGATTTGCCTTGCAAGAATTAAAGTACTCTTCAGTTTTGCTTGGTGAGAATCAGATTTTTTACAAAACCACCCTAGAAAACAAAACAAAACCTTGGGCAACACTAATCGTGAAATATACGTTCCTTGAGCGGGCAATAAAGAGAGATATTATTGTAGCAAATGACTGGTTAAATAGTACCAGTATTAAAATTCGAGTCAGTACAAAAATTTTTACACCTTTAAATTATTTCATTCTAAAGTATAATGATATAGATATAAAAAAGAGAAGAATCTATCCATGCGAAGATTATGTAACTCTCCGCGATAAGTTTAATGAAATTTATATATACGATGACAGTGAAATCGGATTTTACATTAAATATGAAGAAACTTCACCACACCCTACAATTCTGCTGTATTCTGGTTCTACTCGTTACAAATACTACTCCTTAGAGATAAAAGCGAGTGGGCGTGTTTTGCCATCTGAAGCTTTGCATTTATCTCAGTGGATTTCAATAGGTGACGAACAAACAGCTAAAAGCAATATAGAACGTTATACTTCAATATCTCTACATCCATATCCTAACGGAGAAGTTCCATTTGTAATTTTGAGTTATGCTGACACGTCAAGTAATCTACCTAATGAAAGTCTGCAACAGGTGCTAGAATTCTATGAGAGAATGAGAAATGAAATTGGGGTGTCCAAGCTTGCACTGGCTATGAATTTAACTGATGCTGATATGAATGAATTGGTCGAGCAAGGAATTGAAATTGTGGAGAGCGGAGACATCGTATGCAATAAGCGACACAATGGCTTTTTACCAGTTGATTTAAAGTACGACTTAAATACTGTAAAAACACTTATGGATCGGAATTATTTGTTTATAATTGGTAAAAAAGTTTTGCCTCCTTTGGATCCGTTTTTCCAAGAAGGGCTAAGAAACCCGAAAACGATGTATTACCATGGAAGTAAAACAGGTTTAATCTTGCTTCCAGTTTCTGAACCTATAATACCAGGACCTACGTACTTCTATTCGGATTACCTGACCGCTTGGAAGGCTGTCGTAGACTCAGCTGCGGAACATGAGGATATGTGTATTCTTCTTTGGGATTTCAAGAAGGGTCCCCAAACTTTGAACGATGTACTAGCCATAGCGAAATATGCAAAAGAAAAAGGTATGACTTTTGCAACACCAAGTGACATTGCAAAGCACTTTAAGTTGCTGCAGAACGTTTCTGCAGTTGTGTCTCAGGATCCTTCAAAAATTGTAATTTCAGTGACTAACAATAACGATGAGGCTATACACGGAGTAACGTTTAAAATTAAAGTTAAAAAAGATGTAACTATTGATGGAGGTAGCGTTGTTAGAATTCACAAATCACAATCTGGTAAAATTTACTACGTCAGTATTGATATACCTGCAAAAGGAGTGAGACACATAATTTTAAAAGAAAGTTAGTTAAGAAATACATGTCCTAGAAATAGATCCTTTTACGATACCCAAAATGTTGGAGACTGAAACTAGTACATCCAATAGTGGTTTCGAGGCATATAATATCTTATCTTCCCTAAGTACTATTCCTAGTATAGTTACTGGATAGATAGCCAATTTGTAAGCTATCTTAAGAAATAACCGTAGTAAATAACGGGTCGAATTGTATCGCTCTGGATATTTTTTACTTAAGTTTGCAAGACCTATTCCTCTAAAGTATTGTTGCTTAATTAATCCTTTAAGAGTAGTTAAATGCCTATGGTAAACAACGGCATCTGGGTTATATTTTAATTTAAAGCCTTTAAGTTGAATTCGGATACTAATGTCAACGTCCTCAAAGGCTTTAAGATTTACGTCAAATCCTCCTACTATTTGGAGAATTTTTTTTCTATACGCTGCATTAGCAGTTATAATATATTTTTTACTATAAAAAAATTTTGCTTGATTATGTTCTTCAATCGTATTTGTATATTTTTCTAATAATAAATTAGATTTGTATGGAGTAATTCTCCCACCAACTCCACCAACATTTTTATCAGAAAAAAAGCTTACAAGACCAGCTATCCAACATCTATCAGCTATACAATCATCATCGATAAAACAAACTATCTCTCCACTGGCCTTTTCTATTCCTAAATTTCTTGCCGCCGCAATCCCCTTTGGAGGTTTCTGGATAATATATTTTAATTTAACAGGCGATTTCTCTTCGTATTTCTTACCTATAGTCTCATTAGCGTCATCAGAGCTATCGACGACTATAATTTCGTACTTATTTTTTGGATAGCTTTGGCTGAATAGGGATTCCAAACACTCTTCAAGCATACCTCTTCGGTTATATGTGCACACAACAACACTAACAAACGGCAATTCTTCGCTCGAATTTTCAAGCATCATATTAGTCACCTTGTTAAATTTTGCCTCTTGTTTTAAGCTTTTTAATCCCAGCTTTTAGCTTATCTTCTTCTGCTTTTTTAGCGTAGTAAGATAATTCAACATAAGTAGGCTTTCTTTTAGTTAGTTCCGAATCCGGTTCAAACATTGCAGTTAATACTCTGCCATCTGCATCATTTGGAATTGGCAAACCGAAAATGTGTAGTATTGTTGGAGTAACATCATACACATTCAAAACCTTACTTGGTGCAGTCTCCCTAACTAAATCGCCTACAACCAAGAAAACACCAGTTTTCTCGTGATCTGCTTCATAAGTTTCTGTATGAATCTCGTTTCTATAATTAACGTCAAATAATATTCCCTCCTCAGGAATTAAAACTAAATCTGGTGCGTTATTTAGATGTGGCCCGTAGTAGATTTCTTTTGGGCTCACAACCTTACTTATTCCTTCGCTACTTTCTAAAATCCTTTTAACTCTCTCAAGATTTCTGTTAACGTATATGCCCCACTTACCATGTTCGAACATATAGGCATCGCTATTTATCCAATCGATTTCTGAGAAAATTGGCAGTACTCTTCCAAGTTTTCTAATTAAGACTTTTAAAAGTCCTTTTGGAATCGCATTGCCCAAGATATTCATCAGGGATTCTAGATTTGTTTTCCTCTTATTTTCTTGGGATACAGCTTGGATAAAGTTCTTTCTTTCATTTTTTGATTTGCTTTTTTTAAGGCTATATCTTAATTTCAGCATATTATTTCTGAGCAGTAGAGCGTTTATCGAAATCTTCTGCTTCTTAATTTCAAAACCGTGATCACTGACTACAAATACAAAATCACTAACTTCACACGCTCTTTTGAAAAAATTGCGAAGTTCTCTGAATATTGACTGAACTTTGCTAATTCTCTTCCCCTCAAGTAGTCTTGGTATTCGGTGGAGTAGCCAATCAGTTTCACTGAAAACTATAAAAAAGAGATTCCAGTCAAAATTCTCTAGCAGGTCATAGTATAAATTAAGTCTAGTTTTTAAATATTCCTGAATTTCGTGGGCGACTTCATTATAGTCTTTTGAATACTTAAAGTACATACCTGCCGCAGGATTCCAATTTGGTGGCTCAATTAAATATTCTTTATATTTTTCAAAGATTCTTTCCGGATATATACTCTGTACAGGACTCGCCCAGTCAGTCACGATAGTAGTGTTTTTTAATGATTGTATTCCTTCAAAGGGGTACGACATCGGGACATTTACAACTATACTCTTCAATTTCCCCAAATCGGCTATTTCGAACAACCTTAAATGTTTTACATTAAATGAATTTGCTAGACTAATTTGCCCATTTTTTACATTATAAAATCCAAATATCCCATGTTTTCCCGGATTTACGCCCGTAACAATAGATGTCCATGCTGGAGGTGTGTATGGAGGAATAGTCGAGATCATGTCTGAATAGAACTTATTCATACCACTTTTTAGGTTGATCATGTCGAGTACTTGCCTGTTTACACCATCTAGACCCATTACACAGATTTTACAGTTTTTCATGTATTCAATCCTCCTTAATTATTCTGAAAGATAAGACCACATTTTTTATCAGTTTTTTGTCGACATCATCTATAATTTTAAGAAAGTATAGCATAGTCAAAAAGATCATAACAAAAGACGCCGCAAACAAATAACTGTTAAAGTCAAATAAATAGTATATAGTGATTGCCAATGATATAGTTACAAATACCTTGAGAGCGCTAGCTAAAACTTCATCTGATAGTCTATACCCGCTTCTAATAACCCAAGTGGACAAAAGCAGGAATACAAAGAACCTCGTCATAACCGTTGCAAAGCTAGCCCCGAGGCAGCCATAGCTTGGAATTAGTAGTAAGTTCATAATTACATTTAACAAACAACCAAAAGCTGTTAAATATGTAATAATTATTTGCCTATTTATAGATCTCAGCAAGTTTCCAAGAGCTACGTTCATAAAAAGAAACACTTCAGCCCATATCAAAATTTGGAGAATTGCTATGGAGGGTAGGTATCCTTCACCATATATTGAAGTTATAATCTTTTCAGCCAACGTTACCGTTAACACACCCAAAAGAGTGCCTAGAATGAGCATGTACTTAAACGATCTCTCAAATGCGAATTTCAGAGAGTCCTTAGATGATAAATACAATCGAGAAGTTACAGGAAAAACAGATCCAATAAATGCTATCGGTATAAAGTTCATGGAAGCTATGAGTTTGTACGCTGCACTGTAAAAACCTACAGCCTCATTGCCAACCATCATCGAAAGCATAACCTTGTCAATATTGTGGTATATGGCAACAAAGACGCTAGAGGCCCAGAATGGTACACCCTCCTTCAGTAGCCATCTCCAGAAATTTACGTCTATTTTTAGTTTTGGTTTTGTAAAATAGCATACCATTACTGACAAACTATATATCAGTACGACTAAACTCGTCAGCAAGTATAAGCAAGCAAATGCAATGAGGCCATATCCATTCGAAATTATAAGAAGTGCACCTACTAATAGCAATGTATTTTTCAGTATTTTTCCAATTGATATATATTCCATTTTTTCAAATGCTTGGAAAATTGCATTTGAAACCATTGTATATGCATCAAAAACAATTGAAAGGCCGATGATGTAAACAATTTTGATTATCTGGAAAGGGTATCCCATAGCATTTATAGCTAAGCACATACTACCAAACATTATTGTAACAATTATTGCTTTCAGTGTGGCAACGCTCCCTACATATTTGTCGGCTAGTTTCTTGTTTCTTGCGACTTCTCGTACGATGAGTTCATAGAAACCGATATCTGAAAATATATTAAACATTCCAGTAAATGCCAGCGCAAATGATAAGATTCCAAACCCTTCTGCTTGAAGATATCTCGCAACGTAAATTACGAAAATAAGCGCTAAAACTTTACCAACGATTTCTCCAAAAAACATTACAACTGTATTTTTAGCTATCCTCCCTACAGTGCTCATCCCACCACACTAGAGCATTCGCTTTATCAGTCTTAAAAAGCTTTTAGGAGGTTTAATGCCTGTGGCCCTAAATATTTTTGCAATACTCTTCTTTAATATTAAAATACAAATGTATATCATTCTTAGCAAGATTAAGATCATTTTCTTGTAAACATTAAGATCTTGTTCGAGCGTTATGATACCATTTGTAATCTTGAAGTCTCCCTTTCTAAGTGCATCAAGTATAACCCCCCCATCTACTTCCTCGTTAATGTTGACAATAATTGATAGCTTTCCGAACTCATAATAACTGTGAAGGTCAAGCCCACAGTATCCTACTACATTACTATTATGCTTTTTTAGATTCTCAAATGTTTTTATGCATTTCAACTTGGGGGCATACCTACCATCATACCTAGAATTCCATACCTCAATACCATCAACTTCTAATAGGTTTTCCAGCGGGATATCTTTATAGTAGCTAACATGAGCCAAGACGGCAATACCCCCCTGCTTGTGTATTTCGTTTACAAGAGTCCTAAAATCCGACATCTGTAGAAGTTTTTCAATTCCCAGCCCAAGAATGTGTAGACCATTACATATAAATTCTAGACCGGGGATTATAACGAGATCCTCATCTGAGAGTAACTTGCACTCATGCACGAATTCGCTCATGCTATCCTCGGTCATATCTTCAGCATGTTCGGTCACTATTACAAATTTATATCCACTAGTTTTACATAACTGGGCTAAATCACTAAGGCTCAGCTCCCCATCGTGAGAATACATAGTGTGTACATGTATAATTCCTTTAATTTCCATGTTTACACCCTCAGAATACTTCTTAAAATTTTGAATATAGCTGGCTTGGGGTCATCTAACGAAAGGATATCATAATGTAAGTCTTTTTCATAAAATTTCAAAAAGTCGATTAGTGTTTTAAATCTACTGGGGCTCTTAAAACCAAAATCACTCTTGACACCTTTCATTACACTAAGTAGGTGTTTTATATCACCAAACAGCAACCAGCGGCATTTTACACCAGTTTTGTAATCAAACACGGGTTTTATATCCCCGTCTACTGCCATTTTATATAGTAAATAGGGAAAGTCAACTCCTGCTGCAACAGATAATGCCAGAGAGCCCCAAAACCGCGGATTTATTTCCATTAACTTCAGTTTTCCATCTCTAGGATCTTTCCTGAATTCCACCATCGCCACTCCGTACCAATTTAAAGTCTCTAGCAACTTAGTGCCGTATTTAACTGCTTCAGGGTAATAAACACTCTCACGTAGCGTACTTGGACCACCTGTGACAGGGTACTCCCTGATTCTCTTATGGACAAAAAATGCTCTCAATTTAGAATCCTCGTTAAATAGTGCCTCAAACCCGTAAGCTCCGCCGTGTGGAATGTATTCTTGGATTATGGAGCTCCCATGAGTTGCAACTATTTGTCTAAACCTTGTAACCAGCTCTTTCGGTGATGTTACATATGTGACACCTTTTGCCCCCCGTCCGAAACGTGGTTTTATTACAACTGGATAGTTAAGTTTATTTTTAATCTCCTCTACGTCAGAAACTTTTTCAGGAAAGTGCGTCTCTGGGCACGGTATGTCATTTTCCATAGCTATTTTTAGCACTTGACCCTTGTCTCTTGCCTTCATGAGTGTTTCATGGTTTACTAAAGGTATTTTTACATACGAAGAAAACTCATGTCTATACTGAGATATAAGCTCCATTTCTATACCGCCTAATGTAAAAAGTACCTCGTAGTTGTTATTTTTTACGAATTCTAAAATTTTTTTTATAAATAATTCCTTTTCTCTCTTAGGTGATGGATATTGCAACTTACGCTTGCAGTACTTTGAGTAAAAGGTCAGTGCATGTTTTTTGCTTGCCGCTGCAGTAACATCTACCCCTCTTCTACCAAGAGATCTAACTATCGTGAGAGCTACACCACTATCAGCCCTATCAACTAGAACGCTCATTTGGCTCACCAGCCCGTTTACCGTAGTGTATTAATTTCGCGACTTTTTCAAGTATCATATACTTTGGTGAGCATTTTGTTGCCGAGAACCAAACAACCAATTCTGGGTTAAATTTTGCTTTGAAATGTCTAAGTCTTGGATCGTCTCCAGCCATTATCTCGCAGTACTTAAAGCCATTCTCATGTGCCCACCTTATTATTTCCCACTGTAGGAGTTCTGTAGGTGTCCCCCTTAGAAGATTTGTCTTGGGACTTCCAGCCCAGAGTGAAATTTTATCCTTATAGCATGTGATAATCTGTCCAGTAACAATTTCTCCATCGTATTTCGCGACAAAAATTCTCAAAGACTGTGGGTAGAATTCATTATATAAATCACCCAAATACCTCTTGTAATCTCTATATTTCAAAGAGACGCCTTGTTCAATAAACCTTTTTTTGAGTAATTCGTCGAGAAGGTATAATTCCTCTCTGGATCCCTCCTCGATTATTACACCACTTTTCTTAGCTTTATTTATATTTCTCCTGAGCTCCTTGTTAAGATTTTCCCATATATGTTTAATACTTCTATCAAGATTGATAACATAAGTATAAAGTGGTTCTACGCAAAAACCTGTCCACAGAAACGGGCGAGCATCTATTAGGCCAGGAGATGTGCGAATACGGATGTAGTCATAGCCTAGACTTTTCATAAATTCGTATGTCGCCTTGTGTAGCTCTATCAGTCGAAGCTCTCGTTTATCTTGCTTTAGGAAGTTATTAGAATCAATTACAGCTGGTCCCATGTACATAAGTAATGATTTCGGAGGTGGCGAAAAAATGAATTTAACTAATTTTTTTTTCTGATAATAAAATGGGTAAATTCCAACAGGAGTTTCATTTTTGTATCCAATTACTGGATAAAGCTTACTTTTTGTATGCTTTTCCACTATCTTCAGCCATTCCCATCTATGAAATATTGTCCCGTATGATGATTTTTCCACTAGTTTATTCCACTCTTTCGCACTATTAGCCAACTTTAATTCTATTTTTGCCGGCATACAATCCTCCCGATTGGTGTTTTAAATGCTAATTTAGAATAGATGCGCTTCAAAAAATGTAGATAACTCCATTCTACTAAATCCGCGTAAAATGAGGATTTTTTAACGTAAAAATGCACGGAGAGGGGAAAATTATATTTCCGCTTATGCATGTCCAATTTCTCATCACTGGCCCCGATCAGTTCGTATTTCTCAAAACCCTGCTGTATTGCCCATTTTACGACTTCCCACTTGATTAGCTCGTTCAGATAGAGACCTGATATCTTAGGTTTAGGGTTACCTATCCAGCTAATCAATTTATTTTTTGATTTTACGTATATCGATCCAGTAAGTGTTTCTCCCTCATATTTTGCAATGAATATTAATACTCTTGGGTATAAATTTTTATATAGCTCAATTAGATATTTCTTCGGAACATTAACGGTTTTGCCTAGTTCTCTATACCGTCTGATTAGGAGATCATACAATACTTCCAGTTCTTCTAGGTTCCCTTCCTCTACTAAAACACCTTTCTCTCTTGTTTTAACTATCCCTTGACGAACTCTCTTTTGAAACTGAGACCACACGTAATCCTCTCCTTTGCTTATATCTATTGAACGGTGATAATGGGGTACAACTGTATAACCAGACCACCGAAACGGTCGAGAATCAATTAATTCTGGTGTTAGAGAGAAACTTATGTAACTTGCCCCTAATTCATTAATAAAATTATCTACTTGTTTTTGAAACTCAATTAGATTAGTTTCTCTTTTATCCTGCTTTAGTCTATCATATTTAATTAAAGCGGGTCCTAGGTAAGGGATAGCCATGTGTGGTGGTGGAGAAAATATCATTTTTAAATATTTTTTTCTAAAAAATATTGGAAAGACACCAATAGGTGTATCGCCCTTATATCCTATAAGAGGGTAAAGTTTTGCGTTTGTGTACTTCTCTACTATTCTAAGCCAATTCCATGTATGGAATATGGTGCCTTGTGGTGAAATTTCGACTAACCTATCCCACTCCTTTGAGTCATCCTTTTGGGCTATTTTAAGTTCAACTTTAGTCATAAGACCCCATCCAATTGTCCACTAATCTGCTTTATATACTCTAATCTTTCTTTCCACCATTTTGCTATTTCATATGCGTTTGTTATCCAAGCATTCTTCTTCTTACAAGTTTTAATTATCTTCTCATACATTTCTGCCCAGCCTGGGTATTCATTACTATTAAAAACCGTGTGATGCCACAACACTGTTAGAACGCCACCGTACTCTTCAACAGTATTGATGATATCCAGACACTTTTTCCAGCCTTTTTCGTCTGGTGTTATAGAAATGTCCATAATTATTAAAGGTATCTCAAGAACTGATATGATTCTACTGCCATTAAACGGATAAAATGGAAAACACGTTCCCCATCTAAAACCAACGCCCTTCCCACCTTTAAACCCCAAAGATGTATCATACTCAAACCCAGACTCCTCTTGATATTCCCACGTTTCTGGAATCTTTAAATTAAGATGGTGCTGTCGTATGCCCTTGACTTTATCCCCTAGTACACTCTCTAGCAGTTTTTTCTCATTCTCTAATTTTTTCTTATCTATGTACGACTCGTAAGAACCATGAAGTCCAACCTCCCAACCTTTCGATGCTAATTCTCCAATAATTTTGGATACTTCCTGCTCTCTAAAATCGTATTTTCGTGCATAATGGTGCCAAGTAGCAGGATCAAAAAGAGAAATCCTAGCGCTTTCTTTCAAGAAGAAGAACGTGGAACGCACGTTAAATTTGTCCTCAAGCTTCATAATGTCTTCAAAAGTCCAATACGGATTTTTTTTAAAAATTTTGTCAGTTACAAAAGATTTTAGTTGGTATATTACTCTTGTTAGTTCTCTATTTTTTAGCCCCCTAATAGCTTTAGTAAAGTACTGATAAGTTTTCCTAATTTCATCAACATCGTGCGTCAGACACACGGCAAATTTTTTTCCCTTTGGCCAGAAGGCTTTGCAGACTAATGAAGTGTTCGTTCTTTGGCAAGCGTCTGCTAAAACTTCAAACAGTTTTTTTTCGTAGTAGTCAACTACAGGAATTTTTGCTAAAGTGTCATTGTACTTATCCTTAAATAAATCAAATTTTCCCGATAATATATAGCCAATTATTTTAAATATATCAAAATCTATATATATTTGATTTTTAGAATATTCTATATATTCGCCTATATTATCTATACCATCTAGTATAAGCTTTTGAAAGTCTTCAATTTTGAGTTCGCTTTCATTTATATGTATGAGAAAACTCCCATCAAATTCTATATTTCCATACACAATTGAAATCGGCGAGGGAGTATTGATAGTGACAGGTATTCCAAATTTTTTAATAAAGTGATCTATCCCGTAAAGAGCGTACGGATCTTTTGTTTTATAATGTATAGATATCATTTTATCCTTTATATTCGTAAAAACTTTCTGGATACCTTTCTATGAAGTCGACCATCCATGCAGTAACATCTATCTTATCTTTTATGAGTTTTTTTCGCTTTTTTTGCCACTCTTTTTTGGATTTTTCATTCTCTAGTATGCTTATTGCTTTCCTTAATGCTTGATTCTGATCGGGATAGAAATACAGTAAAGCATATTTATCCCTCAGCTCTCTGAAATTACCACTTAACTCTCCGGTGGCAATGCCATTTTTTGTTGATTCAATATGTATTGCCGGTGTTCCTAAAATAGCTGCTTCTGCTGCCATTGTTCCTCCTTCACCTATATATAGATTAGCATAATAAAGTAACGAATGAATATCCTCTGGGGGGATTGAAATTCTGTATTTCTCTAGTTTTCTATCTAACTTTCTCTCTGAAGTAACAAAAACACGTCCGTATTCTTCAAGAGACTTAATGAATTCCAACTCCGTTCTTTCTTTGATACCTTTTAGTTTTATGTCATGAGAGGCAGACCATGATATAAACCTCACGACTACGTATCTATCCTTCTTCGAAATTCCAAGATTCTCTAGTACCCTAAGGTCGGGTTTGAAATAATTGGGGTGTAAATACGCTAGCTCATGGTAGCCATTATAGCGAATATGGCGGTCTCCTAATTCTTTTAGAAAACACGCTGGTGTACATATAGTGGATGCAAACGGAAATGCTAATACATTGCTTGCTTTTACCTCTTCTGTATCAGTAAATATTATGCTTGGTATTCCCATTAATTTTCCTACTTGTGCACTTGATGAATCTAAAATTCCAGTAAGGATATTTGGCTTGTACTTCTTCACGAGCTTATATAGTAACAAATTTCTATACACTTTTCCTATTATTTTTTTTATTATTCCACTATATTTTTTACCTATATACTTATATTTAAAATTATATGCTTTCAATAGATCTATAGTAACCTCTTTCCTCTGTGCAGCAATTAGTATTTCGTGTCCTTTCCTTTCCATTTCCCAGATAAAATTTTTGTAGAAATGTACATGGGCTGGATGCCCAATATTAACCAGCACCTTCACGAGATTTCACCTCCTTAAAATCTAGCTTTTTTATAACCCTCGCAGGTACACCAGCAACCACGGTATATGGTGGAACATCTCTCGTTACAACAGCCCCCGCAGCGACTACTGAATACTCCCCAATTGTAACTCCAGGCAATATTATTGCTCCGGCACCAATCCATGCACCTTCTTTTATATGTACTGGCAAAGTTTTCTTCGGGTAAATTTTATTTACAGGAGACAAAGATGCATATGAGTGAATTAAAATTGTAACTCGTGGACCAATGCACACTTTGTCCTCAATCGTTAAAAGATCTGTTCTGCCAGCATCAAAAATAAATAATTCTTGGCTTATCGCTATCTTTCCCTTTATGTTCGCTCCAAGTAACTTTAATATTGTCACTCTTAACGTATTGCTTGGTATCTGCCTCATAATTATATGAAGAATCTTCTTTACTCCTTTACCTATCAAATTAAACCCTCCACTTGCTACGGAACACTCTTTCTTAATTTTGGCCCTATTGCATTTGTTATCAGAAGTGGCAGCCTTTTCCAGATATTGGCGAATTTCTGGCGTTTCGAGCTAAGTTGTGCGTTGTTGGGAATATGATTTGTGTTCCACAAGTAATACTGATAGTAGAGTTGCTTAGAAAAGCCGCCCCATCTCTTTTTATAGTTATATACTCCTGAATTACGTATACACCGGCCAAGGTCGAAGTATTTATATCCTTTTCCACAACCATATTTTATTACTTCCCAATTCGATAAACTATATGCATTATATTTCTTGTATTCATTAAGTGAGAAACCCCACATGGCAATAATAGTATCTCTGTAAAATAATAGAAAACGAGAACAGATTATATCATTATCTAATTTCACAGACAAAACGCGTGAGTGATAGGGGAACTCCGATAAGATGTTTTTGAAAAAGGCAAAATCATGCACCGGAGTCCCTAAATCTCTCATGGCTTTAGTGTAGATTTTGTAAAAGTCCGTAATATTTGACTCCCAGTCCATCTCAAGACCGAACTTCTTAGCGTTTCGTATGTTCTTTCTTTTATCTCTTTTAATTCGTTCCCAAATTACTTTTGGATTTTGATTTAAATTAATAATAAAGGTTACATATTGGTAATCGGTGTCAAATTCCCCTTTTATCTTTTTGGTGTTTCTCAATTCTAGATAATCGGCATCATAGAGTTTCGTGAGCTCCCTTGCCCTCTCAATAAGCGCAACCTCGGTTAGACTGTCATTAGCACAAACACCACCATAGGGCGCAAACGGAATCGAGACAAGTTTTGTACCAAAAAGTTTACTTTTTATAAGGAATAAAGGTAGCACTCCCTTAACATCTCCTTTTTCCTTTGCCATTAAGTATATCGGTTTATGCCTGTATGTTTTACTGATGATGTTTCTCCACCCTATTTGATGAAAAAATGTAGATTCTGGATGCTTCTTAACGTAGTCATCCCATTCTTTTTCATTTTTCCTTTTTAATTCGAATACTTCGACCCGCATAGTAATATTTCTAAATTTTTTTATATATTTTTCTATATTTCTTTACACTTAAAAATTCAAATTCATATTCTCGTGCAGCATGCAATATATCTTCTAGTAGTTTCAAAGATACTCTCCCCAAGTTCCTCAGTTTCAATCTCTGCCTTATTAAATCTGCGAATATGTACTCGACTAGGTTTTTTGTTCTTCTCGTCGTAATAACTCTACTTGGGTTTAGACATTCGTTTGGATGAAACAAAAAAACTACTGGCTTATTAATCTTCTTAGCTTCAAAAAATAATAACTTCTGCAAAATTTTTGTGAGCGTTGGAGAAAAACGCATGGTAGTGCCAATGTAGGGAACAAAAAGTGCAGAAATCGGTACTTCAAGTACTTTCGAATTCCCACTCTTTACTATTGAATTGTATGATAAGAAGTATGGTCTCCTTGGTGCAATTAACCATTTTAATTTCCTCCTTGAGCCAAAAGTCAATGGTCCATCAAATCTTTGGGGACATACAGAGCTATCCGACGTAAAACCAGTTTCCTCCAAAGCTTTGACAGTGTATTCGTTGATTCTTAATGCTGGTGCTCTAAAGGATACTATTTTACCTGCTACTGCTTCTATAACTTTTTTAGCTCTTTTTAGCTCACTTACTTGCTCCTCGTAGTTTAATATATCAAATGCCCTGTCAGGGGAGTGATCATACCCGTGACATCCTATTTCATGGTCGTATTTCATTACAAATTCTATGGAATCAGGGAACATTTCTGCCACTTCTCCTGTAAAATAGAAAGTACCTTGAACGTCGTATTTTGCTAGTAGGTCAAGTAAAGATGGTAACGCTACTTTACAAACTTCTTTAGCAGTATTGGGATCGCACCTGTTCAACGAAATCGAAAAACTCTCTACATCAACTGTCATCAGAAAGTACATGTCTCTATCCTCCATTTTCTATGTATGTATCATAACGCCTAAAGTCTAAAGTATTAAGTCGGTCTCTAACTTTGGGAAGATATATCAAACATACCATTTTTCTTGCAGTTTTCAAGTAATTCACGAGCTCTTTCAAAACTCCTAAAATTCTTAGTCTCTCAATTAGTTTAGATGAGATTTGTACAATTGCTCTGTTCACGATTGTCTGCAGGGTTTTCGTGGTGCCTGTAAAATACTCTTCTGCTCTGTCCAACCTCCGCCAGTTTACATTTCTAGGAGTTTCCCTAAGAGCTGTAAGCAAGCCTTCATACGCTATCATTTGTTTTACTTGGTTCTAGTTTTTATAAAGTTTATGCAAAGTAGTACATAAAGTTATGATATATAACTAATTTTTTATAAAAAATTAAAAAGAACTTATCAAAAAATTAAGATTCTTTAATGCTTTCTTAGGTAGTATATAATTCCAAACATTATACTCACTGGTATTAGTATCGATAGGAATTCTGGTATTGGAAACTCTACGCGATCATTTCCACACGCGTCAGTGATGTGCACTATCTTTGGAAACGGTTCATCGTACTGCAAGCTTTTACCTGCCATTCCTATCTTATCCTTTGGAATAGCGATCTCAATAACATAATTTGGTTCTCCGTAGTCGCTTTTTGGAATCTGCACATATGCACCTATTGCTGTGCCGTTGGCATGCCCTCCTGGCAGATAGCCCTTAAACACTGACGGCCTATTTTCGGGTATGTACCTAGGTTCAGTCCAGTTTGGTAAGTATCCGATCTCCCACTGAGTTAGCCCAGTTTTGGTACCCAATTTTACTCCATACTCATATCCGTATTTACCTGTAGTATCATCTCCATCTAGGTTTAGGGCTAAGTCTCCTGGAGCCAAATCACCTTTTGCGTTAGGGGCTAGCGATGTTACTACCGCAACGTAAATATAATCTGTATCTTCATCAAGATATATAGCCTCTAGGTCCCACTCCTCACCACCAATAGGTTCGTATACATAGCTGTTATAGTGTGATGAATAAACTGGATCTTCAAAGTAACGCTCGTATAAACTTCCAGTTCCTTTAATGTGCACCCCTGTATATGGGTAATCTGGGTTTGCTGGACTTACAGGGTATCGTGGATCCCTGTTATCTTCAACAAGGAATTTCACACCATCATTTGGTACCCATGTCTCGTTCAAACTCCAGTTTCCACTTAGATCTACGCCCCAGTCACTAAGATCTCCATCTATTGTATACTTCAGCGCCATCGCTTGCGGCATTACAAGTAGCATTAATGCTACTACCAGTACCAATTTCAACGTTTTCACTTCTATTCCCCTCCACAAACTTGATACTTGCCATCTAAATTAAAAGTATAAAAGCATTTCGTTTTCTATAAATTTTATCCTAATTATAGTAACAATAACGCTCATCATTATTTGAAAGTAAATAGAAATGGTATTGGTTACAGTTTGGTTCACCTATTAATGCTTTGCGAAAAGTTGCACGTTTTTATACTCATACGACCATTTAGAGGTTCCTCGCATCAAAGCAAGGAATGAAAAGCCTATCTGCTTCTTCGAGCAAAAACAAGCGATAACCAACGTGAACCTTGCCAAGTATAGTTATCTTAACTGCCATAGCCCCTTCTGAGCGTTCTAGGCGAAAACTTTCTCCTCCAGCCTTCTAACCCTCTCAATCAAATCCTCTATCAGCTCCTGCCTAGCCCTCAGAGCAGCAACTTCCGCTTTCAGCTCTCCCAGCTCCCTTGTATTTTCTCCAAGTCTTGTGTAAATTCCATCTATACGCTTGTTCGTCTCATCTATACACTTGTTCGTCTCGTCAATCTTCGCAGTAAGCTCTTCTCTCACCGAGTCTATCCTTCCAGTCAGTTCTTCCCTAACAGCATCTATCCGCTTGTTCGTCTCATCAATGCTCCCAGTCAGTTCTTCCCTAACCGAATCAATCCTCGCTGTCAGCCCTTCCCTGACAGCATCTATACGCTTATTTGTTTCATCAATCCTTGCAGTAAGCTCTTCTCTCACCGAGTCTATCCTCCCAGTAAGCTCCTCCCTAACAACATCAATCCGCTTGTTCGTCTCATCTATCCTCCCAGTCAGTTCTTCCCTAACCGAATCAATCCTTGCAGTAAGCTCCTCCCTAACAACATCAATCCGCTTATTCGTTTCATCCAATCTTAGATTCAAAGTCCTGATGTCGTTTTCAACGTTTGCAAGCCTGCTTTCTATGCTGTCGAGTCTTTTGTTCATCGAATCTATGGCAGCGGAAAAGTCGTCAATTGTCCTGCTAAACTCCTCAAGCTGTCCCCTAACACCAGCTCCGAACTCCTCGAACTCCCTGTTCATCTCTCCCATTACCGCGTCTCTCACGCCGTCTATGATCTTCTGAACGTCCATAGCGTTTTTCTTACTTAAAAATAAATAAAATTTTTGGTTTATACAATTTATCATCTCAGGAATACGTAAACGAGCGGAATAAGTATTGCAGCAAACAGAATCCAGCCGAGGTGGGAATGGATCAGCATCATCGTATCCATTCCGTAGTAGTATGCGGTAACAACGAGTATGGAAACCCTGAGCAGGTTTGCCAGGTAAGATGCTACAATCATCACTGCAAGTATTTTCAGCAGTTTTCCCCTGCCCAGACGCTCCATTGTAAGATCGTATGCGAGCAGCATGCTCGTAACGAGCAACATCGAATACCAGCCGAAGCATGCGAGATCGATTTTCAGAACCACGTGCTGAACGCCAAAGACCTCAATAAATCGCATCTCCGGAATTGTTACCCTAAGACCAAGCGCTGTTAGCAGGCAAACTGCAGGCAGAGTTACAGCGTAGTGGCCGTAGTAGTAGGGCAAGTCAACTTCAAATCGCTCGGGTATCATGAAGAGCGACAGAAATAAAACGAGGAATATGGAGGAGAAGTAAGTGCTAAACCTTCCCAGATCCGAGTACTTCGTTCCAGAGCCGGATAACGCAATGGAAAAGCCGAGTAATATGACCATCGAGTCAAAGGTCTGGATTTCCGAGCTGTAAACGTAGTTGTAGATTAGGTCGGCCAGAACTATGGACAAGCCTGTAATAATTGCAGGCGCTGACCTATGGCTTTCAACGCTAATTTCCACTCTTTTACTGATGTAGATTAGTAAGATGACACTGAGGATGAAGAAGGCAATGCCGATGTAAGGAGAGCCGTAAGCTAGCTCGATGAAAGAGCTAACTACAAGAACTGCAAGGATGAAAATTAGTAACTCATTCTTTGGAGACATAACGGACACTAACAATTTTATTGCGTGACTCAGGTCTTTTAAAGAATGCGTTATCCCATCCTGAAATTGTTCTCTTCAAGGTGTAGCTGTACTTTTTCAAGGTTTGATTGTAGTAGATATCGAGAACGTAGCCCTTTACAAGACGCGCCCTGACTTTACATCCTAAAAATTCCACTCTGGTTACAATATCATAAGCTGTTAGATTTTTCGCTACTTCCTTTAGTAATTCCACTGAACTCAATATTTTAGCTCCTTCAGCAAGTTTTTGAGCTTCTCAATCTCCTCAACAGCATTTCGCCATTCGATGCTGTCTTCCCTACTTCATGATCTACGGGAACGCCTTCTCTTTTAATCCTGTCTTCCAGCTCTTCCAGAGTACATCTGTACTTCTTCCTGAACTTATCAACAATAGCCTCGTAATACTCAAGTTCGCTTGAAAGTCTTTTTACAATTTCCCTGCACACTTCACGTTTAAATGGTAATCGCCATAAAATCCTTAAAGGAATTCATTAATTAAGGTTTCTGTAGGCATTATTAAAAAACACTAACATATTATAAATCTATCTGATTATCCACCTGATAACCTCAAAAGCCTCCGCATACTCAGCGTTGATCTGCACGCCCCTCGTTCTCGCAAGACTCCTGATAAAAACATCGTTGAAGTAAGGCCTGCCCATCTGCGACTCATAGCACATCAAAGCTTCGACTTTCAGCTTTATGTGCCTCTCCTCCAGAGGAATGAAGGCAGTCGTATCGAACGTTATGTTGTTCCATGGTTGCTCGTAGCCAAGAATCGTGCACCCCTTGAAGGCTCTAAGCGTCTCCTCCATAACCACCTTGTGGTCTTGATGCGTGTCGAAGGAGGATGGCGTGAATACGACGTCTGGCTTTATCTCATCCCTTACCCTTATCAGCGTTTCGAGTATTTCCTGCCTGAAGGTCGGAAACTCCCTAACCTCAAAGTCGAAGAGCATGAGGTTGTCGTTTCCTATTCCCAGCACGCTCGTAGCTGCTTTTACCTCCTTTTTCAAAATATCCTTCGGGAAGTTATCGGGAATCGATTTTTCGCACGCTGACAGAGCTACGTAGTAAACCTCCCTGCCCTCTTCAACGAACTTCGCGATGCTCCCCCCACATCCCAGCTCTCCATCGTCTGTGTGCGGGCTTAATATCAGAATCCTGCTGAACATTATGCACCTCCGAGAATGCCGAGGGGATCGATCTCTTTACTCCTTTCCTTCAACACCCTTATTACATCGTAAAGCTTTGGCAAACGTTCGTCTCCGTAAACAACATCCCTCTCAATTCTGTAAAACTCTCCCTCCTTAATTTCGACGCCCGCCATGGCTTTTCTCCAGGCATCTACAACTCCGTCAAAGCCTGATGAAACGAGAATGTCCAGAATAGAGGGTGTAACCGCAAACGCGCTTTCGGCAATTCTTAGCTGGGTGTCCGAATACCTGTACTGTCCCAGATACTTCTGTTCAGATTTCACATCGCCAGAACCAACGGCTTTTGCGAGCTGGCGTCTTTTTGCAGCAAGCTTGGAAATAGCCCTCTCTTCGCTGGTTAGGTCTTCCAAATCCATGTCAAAAGCTTTAGTTATCTCCCTTACTAAGGAGCGGTGGGCAACTCCGAGATGATAGTCTTTTCCAAGCCATACGACAGTGATTGGGACATTAAAACCAAGCCTGAATGAGATCTCGTTGGACACGGTACCGTATCTCAGTCCCCCTCCAGCTCCCGAAACGAACAGCGAAGTTCTCAACCCTTCAGAGAAAACAACGTTTCTCATGACAGCTCTGGGGCTTAAGTTCTCAAACTCTTCTTCTATACTCTCAATTCTGTATTTTTCTCCACACACCGGGCATTCGCCGGAATAAAAGCTGTTCGTAAGAAACATCTGTACCTTTCCCCCACATTCGCAATGATACCAAAATGGTGCGGAGTTTGGTTCAACAAAGCCAACATCGTGTAGCCCTTTCTTCTCAACAACCTCGTTGTGGAGTCTGTTGAAATCCTCGAGCCGTGATAGCACCTTCTTCCACTCTTCAATGAAAACCTTCGCACGCTGCACATCGGAATACCTGAAGAACAACACGTTAAGCCCAAGTAGTACGCAGAGTCTCGAAAAAAGTATGGCGTTCACGTCTGAAAGCGCATTCCCAAGCTCATAACTCTTCCACATTTCTTCAATGATAATTTCGAGGTTTTCTCTATTCTCTTTATCTTTTTTATAAATATTATATATCTTCTGCACTTCCCTTTCCCATTCCTCCTCGGACGGCTTATCGATGGAGTTAAACCTCTTCCACATGTTTACTCCGGATGACCTCCTAAAGCCAATTGTCACAAAACCCTCCTTGTTCGCTGCGGGAACCTTATTTTGGAAGAGCCACTTGGCCGTGCACAAGTTGAAATCAAAGAATCCAAAGACCGGTAATGAATCCCTACCAAACTCTTTGAGTTTACTGCAGAAGTAATCGAGAAGGAACACCTTCCTCCAGACTCCAGCGTAAGGCAAGAAGTTTGGCTGATGCCCGGACTCCAGAACGACGGTATTTTCGGAAATTTTCCAGTTCTTTGTAGGTATTTCTGCCATTCGATGGAAATCTCTAGCTAGCTCCACTATTTTCTTTAAGTCCCGAATTTGCTCGTCTGTTATCGTTCTTGAACCAATGATTGAAATGAACTTCTCGATCTCCATACTATCCCGTAATTTTCTCCTTCCTCTCAATAAAGTAAACCTCCACCCTCCATACAGCCAAAGCTATCGCAGTCAGAGCTAAGAGCGACAGGAATATGTTCAGGCCCGTCGTCGGAATGTGCAAAACCAAATCTATGAATAACGTCGTCAGGATGTCGGCCACTATGCTCAAAGCACCGGCAAATCCTATTCTTTCCGCCAGGCTTAGTTCTTCCTTCCTTGGAAATAACGCCAGCGTTAAAGCGTAACCGGGAACGAAGAAGAGGAATATTAGTCCAAAGACAACCCTGAACACGTGTAAGATTTCTGCAATCATCTACTCTCCCCGCTCTGCCTTGCCTTTTATGCTCTTTACGTACATCACTGTAAATATTATTACCTGCGATATGAGCAGTCCAAAGAAGTCGGCAAGCAGGTCAGCTGCGCTTGCGGATCGGTAAGGGACAAAGCTCTGGTGAAATTCGTCCAACGCCCCGTAAGAAACACCTACGGCCAGCGAGTAGAGCTCGGTGTGTTTGCCAACGGTGTTCCTTAGCGCGGGATTCAGCGTAAAACCGAAGCCCATGTATAGGACCATGTGTACGAACTTATCCGGATACCTGTAGGCGAAGTAGAAGGGATATGCAAGAAATTCCACGCCAGCGTTTTTCATCAGTCTGTAGAGCTGAAATAAAAACTCAGCCTTTATGGGATTGGGTGGAGATGAGAGCGATGAAAGGTAAAATATTATACCAGCGTAAACGCATGCAATAGCAACGTAAACATATTTTTTTAGCATGAAAGTGCGCTGATAGGCTGCTATAAAAAGCTACCGTTCTTCGCCGTTCAATTAGCTGCTCACATATATTATCATAATTTTACACCGAAATTTATAAATGTTATACGCTCAATTTAATAGCAAATGGTTTCGGAAAAGGACGACTCAGAATCCTCAGCCATCGACGAACTCATGGTTAAGGCTGCAATAGTTGCCATGGTTCTCGGGGCAATCGTTGCAGCTTATCTCATTTGGATATCTATGCAGGAATCGTACTCAGCTCTCTACATTTACCCGGAATCCTACTCAAACTACGTCAATCCCGGCGAAACAGTTACCTTTAGATACGGAGTAAAAAGCTACGAAACGAAGGAAACAGAATACTTCCTTAGGATCTACCTGGGTAACGAGCTGATCAAGACGAAGAGGTTCACGCTGAAGAGCGGGGAGGTTTGGGAGGAAAACGAGAGCATAGTCCTTCCAGCCAACATGTCGTTTCCAACCAAGGTCATGCTCGTGCTCGACGCAAATGGCAGAACTTACGAAGTTCACTTCTGGCTAAAGCGAAAACCCGAATGACGGAATCTGCCGTATTTACTCTGAAAACGACTTCTCTATTTGGGTTCAAATTCGGTTTCCTCACCTTCGATATTAAACGGTCCATGCCCACTCTGATTTTCAGTTTTTTCCCTGCAAGTTTGATTGCCTTTCATTTTAAATTTTTTTAACCTGTATAAATTTATAATCACGCAAAAACTTTCTCCTCCAGCTTCCTAACCCTCTTAATCAGATCCTCTATCAGCTCCTGTCTGTCCTTCAGAACACTAACTTCCGCTTTCAGCTCTTCCAGCTCCCTTGTATTTTCTCTAAGTCCTGTGTAAATTCCATCTATACGCTTGTTCGTCTCATCTATACGCTTGTTCGTCTCGCCAATCCTCGCTGTCAGCTCTTCCCTAACAGCATCTATTCTCTTGTTCGTCTCGTCAATCCTTGCAGTAAGCTCTTCTCTCACCGAGTCTATCCTTCCAGTCAGTTCTTCCCTAACAGCATCAATCCGCTTGTTCGTCTCGTCAATCCGCTTGTTCGTCTCATCTATCCTCCCAGTAAGCTCTTCTCTCACCGAATCAATCTTCGCAGTAAGCTCCTCCCTAACAGCATCTATCCGCTTGTTCGTCTCATCCAACCTTAGATTCAAAGCCCTGACATCGTTTTCAACGTTCGAAAGTCTTGACTCAATGCTGTCCAATCTTTTGTTCATCGTATCGATTGCAAGCCTGAATCCCTCAAGCTGCCCCCTTACATCGGCTCTGAACTCCCTGAACTCTCTGCTCATCTCTCCCATCACTGCCTCTCTCACGCCGTCTATGATCTTCTGAACGTCCATAGCATTTTTCTTACTTAAAAATAAATAAAATTTTTGGTTTATACAATTTATCATCTCAGGAATACGTAGACGAGCGGAATTAGAATGACGGCAAATGGTCAAAGGTGAATGATCGGAGAGTTAGAGGGATTAAGCCGAAGCTTGCAGTAGTATTACCCTATGTAGAGAAAACGCTCTGAAAAGCTAGGAATTGCTATATACACCTAGTATTTTCCTTGCAAAGAAATCAAACTAAATCTTAATTGGCCTAAGCGGTTTCCTACTGGGTATTCCTTCCAAATATTATCAGTGCTCCAAGGCTTTGCAGTTAGCCTAACTTCAATCCCACTATTTTTTGTATGCTCTTCCTCTGTAATCAACACGCTTAACAAAAACAGCGTTTTCACATTTGTCAAAGTCGAAAATTATTCTGATGTTTCCAATCCTTAACCTGTACGTTTTACTACCAATCTTCTTGATGTCTGCTCTAATCAGCGGGAAGTTTCTTAAAGATTTCAAAACTTCCAGTATTCTTACTCTTCTATTTTCTTCAAGATTATCCAAGAACTTTATCACTCTCCTGTGGATCAGTACTTTATTCATATTTTTTCAGAACATTCTCCAACGGAACGTAGTCGTCTGCTCTGATCACTTCTTCTATAAGCGTCTCTTCATCTTTTTCTGGTTCATCTTCGGGTATGAGGTTTAATATAACTTCTTTTAGTATTTTGGGTAGTTCTTCCTGCAGAACTTCTCTTACAGCCTGTTTTATCTCATGGACTTCCATATTTTCCTGTCTCTCCATAACTATTAAAAACATTTTTTGATGATCTCTCAACGGATACCCCTTAGAGGAATGTGTTTAACAATTCCAGGTTTTCTAGGCATGCTGAATATTAATTTTGAAGACAAATAAGTTTTTGATTGAATTGTGTTATGGGATAGTGATTTTAGAGATTGACTGTAAACTCGAATCATGCAAAAACCCTCTCTTCCAGCCTTCTAACCCTCTTAGTCAAATCCTCTATTAGCTCTTGCCTAGCCCTCAGAGCAGCTATCTCTGCCTTTAGCCCTTCCAATTCCTTTGTATTTTCTTCAAGTCTTATATAGATTCCATCAATTCGTTTATTCGTTTCATCAATCCTTGCCGTTGGTTCTTCTCTTTTATTATGACCAAGTCTTTCAAGGGATCTCCAGACGAATGAGATGGTTTAATCGTTCCGTTAATGTCGCGGAGCATTTCAAAGTAATGTGATGCGTTATCCATTACGGATGGATAGAGAAAAGCTTATATTATACAAGAAATCAAAATAAAGAAATGAAGCTTGCTACACATCTAATAAAGGTGAAAGGGCTGTACAATGCAAGCTGGACGGAAGAAAAATTGAGAAAATATGTTTATAGAAAAATCAGAGAAATAGATGATTATTACGGTGCTCAGATAGAACTTCTGGAAATAAATGATAGCATTACTGAAGTCTGGGTATTTATTTCAGCTCTTTTTGAAACGGATTATCTGGAAGAGCTCGTGGAGAAATGGCTCAAAAGACACATCAAAGAAGATGGACTTAAAGTAACAGATTTTGAAATTCGAGAAATATTAAACTTCAAGGACCTTTTTGACGAGTCAAAACCCAAATACTTGGTCTTTCTTTAGCTAATTCCTACGGGAAATCAGTAAGGTATAAACAATCCAATAACACAGAAAACAAGCGTAAGGCCGTACATCGCAAGAACCACCTGCTTTTCCGTCATCCTGAAGTGGTAGGGCAGAACCCACTTTAGCGTTAAGGCGTTTGGAACTTCGAGCGTTCCGTCGTCTCTCACCCTTCCAAACTTTACGAGCTTCCACCTTCCGTCTTCAGGGTGAAGCTTCCTCATAACCCTCCAGTAAACGTACATCAAAAAGTTAACAGTGTGAGGCAGCAGCATGATGAAGCCGGAAACGAGAAACCCGCACGCTACAATTCCAACTCCTATGGCAGCACCAATTGATAAAGCTCCAACGTTGCCGTCGAATATCCTCGACGGATACCAGTTGTAGTAGAGGAAGCCTAGCAGTGCCCCAAGCATGCAGCTGAGTGTGAAAAGACAGTTCCTTCCGACCATAACCGATTTAATTAGGAGAAAGCTGAGCAGAATTGCCGAAAGTCCGGCGGCCATTCCGTTAAACCCGGAATGCATGTTAACGAGGTTCGACACAACCATGACGTAGGTTGGAGCTATTAGGAAGAGGAAAAACATGCCCAAATCTAGCTCGCCTACGAGCGGTAGCACTACGGTATCGTAATCCATTACGAAGGCAAGGGGATAGGAGAAGAAGAAAGGCAGGAAGATCTTGCTTGCCCTTCCAACATCCACAAAATCATCGATCGCTCCAAAAAGGCCGAAAAGGCCAATGACAAGCATTGCCGTGCGATCCAAATCGCTGATCTCAACCCCAATTGGGAAAAAATGCCCCAAAACTGTAGCCAAACCAAACATCAGAAAAAACACGAAAAGCACGGCAAATCCACCGCTCGTAGGAACCTTTCTCAAGTCCTTCTTGTAGTAATCCGTAACGACTATGCCTTTCTCCCTGAACTTCTTTATCTGGATTGGCACGACGATCATTGAAAGAACGAAGGATACAGAGATCAGAAGGAACACTGAACTCGCTTCCATTGTATCCCGCTTTCAAAAAGAACCCTGTATTAAAATTTTTGGATTAACATCTCATTGTGATCTTTTAGTGTCAGCCTTAGGCTGAAGCAATCGAAAACAACGTCTGCCCTGTCGGGCTCCATCCACCTCAACCCGAGTTCCTCAACCTCCTCCTCCGTGAACAAGTCATCGTAAACGAAGACGTTCAAGCCCTTATCCATGAGCAGCCTCGCGAGGGCTAAATTTCTGCTGTGGTAGAGCTCTTTAACCCCATTTCTAAACGTTATGCCTTTAATGCATATCTTAATTTCATTCAGCGGCTTGTTAACAGCCATGCACCCGAGCACGATCTTTTCAGCCCAATAGCCAACCATCTCATCGTTTACCTCCCTGGCAACCTTGAGCAGTTTGGCGTTGCTGAACTTCTCCCTCCTCTCCATTTCCTTTATCAAAAACCAGGGGTAAACGGGAATGCAGTGCCCTCCAACGCCTGTCGAAGGCAGGTGTATGTGGCAGTACTCGTGGTTTGCAAACCTCCTTGCCTCATAAAAGTCGATGCCCAACTCCTCCGCAATCTTGTAAAGTTCGTTCGCCAGTGCAACGTTAACGTCTCTGTAACATCCCTCTATAACCTTGATGAACTCCGCGGTCCTCGCGTTTGACACGAGATGCAGGTTGGGAACGAACTTCTTGTAGAGTTCGTAAGCCCTCCTTCCGCTCTCCTC
>Ga0190367_1000417_pt1 | contig 31598 bp, 30 predicted proteins | sample 4872181011_MG_FD_171838 | JGI IMG/M metagenome (GOLD analysis project Ga0190367, IMG submission 171838) | Hydrothermal vent microbial mat bacterial communities from Southern Trench, Guaymas Basin, Mexico - 4872-18-10-11_MG | ecosystem: Environmental > Aquatic > Marine > Hydrothermal vents >...
TCACTTTGCATATATTTTAGTCTAGCAATTTCTCCGTCGCAACCATCTATTATGCAGGCTAGTTGAATTATGATACCAGCGATTGCCGTATAGATCCTTGATTTTAAAAGCAGGAGGGAAGCTCCAAAGATCATTAACAACGTTGCAAATATCGTTATCTGGTTTGGTGTGATATTGGTGTTTGCTATGATCTTTGTTATTCTGAGGGAAACTCTTCTGTTTATGGTTTTTGCAATGATACCATCTATTGTTATTTGCTTGGTCTCCGGAGCTATTCGCTCTTTTATTTTTTTCTCCGCGGTTCCGATGTTTTTTTCCGAAAGTCGCAAACATGAGATTTGCTCGCTTCTAAGAACTTTTTTAAGATTTTTCGGATCCGAAGTTTTGCTATATTTTTCTTTATCGCAAAATATAGCGACAATTTCGTTTTTAGAGTAAAAAACCACGTTACACCTTTTCAGAAATCTCAGAATCTTATCTTTATCAAGCAAAAATTTTGAGTATACAATCAGATTCTTCGCACCAGGTGTAATTTTGCTATAAGATTTGGAGATCCTGGCATTTAATAATCCGTCAAGCTTCTCTTTCTTTTTACAAACTATTTCAATATCTCTAATCTTAGCCGCCTTTAAGGCGTGGTAAATATGTTTTATTACTGGAAGCCCAAATATTTTTCTTTTAGCCAACTCGCTATCCTCTACCACAATTATCGCTTTTGTATTTCCACCTCTCATTTTCTCTTACGGATCTTATGAAATTTTCAAACTCCTCGATAATCCTCTCAAACATCTTCTTTCCCTTCTCCTTACTAGCTTTTGTGGCATATCCGAAAACTCCACTGTCTGTGGGTCTCAGGGTTTTTAATGAGTATTTTTCAAAGATAGGTTCCTCATCAACAGCGTTCTCCATTTCAACCTTGTTTGGATATAAATATAGCATTAGAGAAGTTTCTGCCTCACAGGCATGACAAGGTTTGGTTTCCAGAATATTGCTAAAATCTATCTTAGAGTAATTCAGCAGGTAGAATTCAGCATCAAAGTTTTTTGCAGCATCTCTTATAGCGCTGATCTGTAAGCTACTTAAGTGACCTGAGATTATAAAAATACGTCTGAACCCCTGTCCGACTAGGCTTGAAATTATATCCCTCAAATAGTTTCTGAGTGAGTCAAACTCTACCATTACACTTCCAGGATAATCTCTTGTTGAGCTAGAAACACCATACCAAACTATGGGTGCTACTAATATGTTTAGTCTCCTGCCTAATTCGTTTGCAATTGCTAAAGCTATATCTCCATCAGTTGTTAGGGGTAAATGATAACCATGCTCCTCAACACTGCCCAATGGCAGAATTACATCTTTATTTCTCTTTAAATACTCCTCAACATCTCTCCATGTTAGTTTGCTGAAGTCCATTTAACCTTAAATCATGTCTATATTTAATTATAAATATTAACTCTCCCAAAAATGAGGTGCAAATTTTGCAAGAGAAATGCTGTTATAAAGCTTAAATACGCCAATCTCAGATTATGCGAGGAGCATTTTAATGATTATTTTATTAGAAGAGTTAAGAGAACAATCAAAACTTACGAGCTCATTAGCGAAGGAGATAACGTTCTAGTTGCGATTTCTGGTGGAAAAGATAGCGTTTCTTTGGCCCATGCGTTAAGTATACTCTCGGAGGAAATTTCCTTTAAAATTTCTCTTCTGCACGTTAATTTAGGTATTGTGAACTACTCCGAGCAATGTTGCAGAGTTGTTAGGAGGATATCAAAGCAAATCAGAGCTAAACTTTATGTTATTGATTTAAGCAAGGTAATTGGCCATCCTCTTGTAGAGCTTTCAAGAATCACGAAGATCCCGCATTGTTCGCTATGCGGATTGATGAGAAGATATTTGATAAACTACTTCGCTCTTGCTAAAGGCTTTACAAAAATTTCTACAGGACATTTACTTGAGGATTTGCTGAAATATATACTAAAATCTTTCGTATTGCAGGATATCGAGCAACTCTCAAAACTTGACATTAAAAATGAAGGAAGAGGAAGACTTGTAACAAAAATAAAGCCGCTCGCTGAAATTAGCGAGATGGAGACCGAGTTTTATGTTAGGATTAACGATTTGCCAAATGTTGCGATGAGATGTCCTTTTAAACCAAAATATTTGATGGAGGATTTGCTAAAAAGTTTTTGGGATTCGCTTGAGGATAGGCATCCTAGCATAAAACTAGCATTTCTCAGAAAATTTATAAAAAATAAAAGCATGCTTAAACTATCTTCACCAAGTATAAGCGAATGTAAGATATGCGGAATGCCAACCAATAGGGAAATTTGCCTTTTTTGCAGAACTGTTGGTAGGATCAGAAATGTAACGGAAGTCTCAAAGTCCCTGGAAGAACTAGAATAATGTAGATAGGAAATTTACAAGAATTTTAGATAAAGTTGAAAAAATTTATCTTGTAACCTCTGCCTCCTTAAAAACATCCAGCAGCTTGGCTTTGCTTGGTTTTTCAAAATACTCGCGTATTGGTTTAATAATCTCATCCAGAGCTGCAGCAACCGCTTTCTTTAGGTCGAGTGGATGGAGCTCGCCTTTGGCATAGATTTCCTCAAGTTCGCTATAACTTTGAAGCTCTAGATCGCCGCCATACTTTTTAGGCCTCTTAATAAACAGGGAGTCCCTCTCTCTGAAGATTATGTATTTGCAAATTTCCAGCACTGGATTATCTTCAACTTGCCCTGCCGGACACCATGCCTTCTTTATTTTCTCCTCTATTTCCTCATACGTATCGTGTATAAATATAGCCGTATATGGCTTTGATTTGCTCATCTTTGCCTCCAGTACCCATTCCTCCTTACTTTTGGCTTCCGGTGGTTCTGCCAATCCAGTAAGTAGGTGGTGGTGCAAAGCCACGGGCTTCTGCCAACCTAGTTTAGGAAACACCTCCCTGCAAAGTACATGCACCTTTCTCTGATCCATGCCACCGTGAGGCAAGTCGTTGCCGAGATATTTCACATCGACAGCTTGCATTGGAGGATAAAGATACTGCGCAAAGGTCAAACTTTCCTCCTCTTTTCTACCCATTATTGTTAAGCATCTTACAACACGCTTTAGTGTAACTTTGCTGCAAAATCTTATAACATCCTTCCAGTATTCATCATTATTGTGATAAAGTTCAGAGCCTAAAGCAATTTTTACCTTTGGACAAAAGAATTTAAATGTTTCTTCAAAATATCTCGCAGCTTTTAATATGTTCTCCCAGGACCCTCCTAGCTTCCTGTTGATATAGCTATGCCAATCAGCAAGAAATACAGTGCAATCAAAGCCCGCCTTCGTTAAGTCGTTAATCTTATAACCGCACATGAACAATGTGCCTAAATGAAGCATACCTGAAATCTCAAACCCTATATAATGCTTAGGTTTTTCGTTAGTTTCAAGCAATTCTCGTAAATCCTTCTCAGTAATTATCTCCTCGGTTGGTGGCTTTTTAACAAGCTCAATTTTCGTTTCGACATCCATATTAAATCTAACTATGTGAAATTTTAAAATTCTTTACCAAAATTTTAATATCTAATGCACATAATCAACGTGCACACAAGAGATAGAATTGACTTTATAGATATAACTAGTAAAATTTCTGAGCTTGTGAAGGATGTAAAGGAAGGTATCGCGTTTGTGTTTGTTAAACACACAACCTGTGCTATTTTCGTTAATGAAAATGAGCCTGGCCTACTTGATGATCTGAAAAACGTTTTAGCTGAGCTTGTTCCTGAGAATAAAGATTACAAACATAACGTTGTTGATGCTAACGCAACAGCTCATCTTAGAAGCATACTACTAAAACCATTTTGCATAATTCCGATAAAGAGCGGCAAGCTTTGCTTGGGAACCTGGCAAAAAGTATTTCTTGCAGAACTCGACGGACCAAGAAATAGGAAAGTTATCGTTTTTATTGTGGGTAAATAGATATTGCTTGGACGAGACATAAAAACTTTAAACCTATTTTCGACATACATCTGCAAGTAACTCTATAAAAAGTCTTATCAAAGGGTATGACTTATTTACAGCCTTTTCACTTGTATATCGCATAGATATTTTTCTCAATAACATACCAACAGACTTTTCTCTGAGAATAACTAACGATGGTTTAGGAAAGATCCATACAGTTGAAGGTGAGGAAGATTTTGAGCATATCTCCAAGCAAATTGTTTTAGGGACAATTAAGATTCAGAGAAGGCAGCATGAAGCTTTTTAAGAATATCTTCGATGAAAGAAAACCTTAAGCAGTCTCTTGATGCGTATACATCAACTGTACCGTCTGCTCCTGGAGAAGAATGCAGAGTTACGATGAGATCATGATTTTTTAGTACTTCTTTTAGTCTATTTCCTCTTCTTTCAACGGCTGTGGAGTACGCATCCATAATGCACTTCGCAAGAACCCATACTTTAGATTTAGAACGCTCTAAAGATAAAAGCTCACTCGGACAACGAAGCGTATCTTCATCAACAAACTCGCCAATAAGAATGGATGTTTTGCTTCCAAAGCAATCTTCCCATAAATTAGTCCATTCCTTTGCTATAAATTTCCATCCTTCTCTCCCTACTTTTTCTCCTCTTGCAAGCTTTTTAGCATACTCGCTGGTTAAAAGTCCTTTTTTAACTAATAGCTTGTAAGCTCAGTTTGATAAAGATATTCAAAAAGTTCTTTCTTTTTTGGTCTGTAAAAGTGGATATTTTTTCTCTTTCTTAGCTTAGAATCTTTTGCAAGCTTATTAAAAACGTGTACAGCCACAGTTTCAAGTATTTCATCATACGTTATGCAAATCTTTATCCTAGGACGCCTCGAGAAAACTCGCATAAGTTTTCTATGAAGGGGCTCTGCAGTACTATATGACTCCAAGGCAGCTTGTTTACAGGCAAATTTAAATTCCTCAATCAACTCCTCGAGCGAGTTGGAAAGAGGCATAAAACTCACCTACTTTACAATTTGCAATTTCTTATTAACCTCTCTTGAGAAGTAGCAGATATTCAGCATAGAAACTCCATCATTAGAAAAATAGTGCAAAAAATAGAAACCTTGGATTTCATATGTTTTAGCTATTTTTCACCAAAAAGTGTCTATCATTAGAAGATTGATTTGAATAATATATTTGAATAATATAAAGGTTTTAACAAGCTCGTAGAGATAGACGTAACTACTAAATATTCAACAGTTATTTTTAGGACTAATTACTGTAAAAATGATTTGTGACGTTTGCAAAAAAAGGCAATCCGTTTACTACCAAAGATATAGCAAAAGGCTTCTCTGCAGGTTATGCTTTATCAGAATGGTTGAAGGGCGAATTAGAAGAAATATTAAGCAAAACAATCTTATTAAATACGGGGATAGGATAGCTGTTGCTGTTTCTGGAGGTAAGGATTCCGTAACGTGCCTTTATACCATTGCGAAGCTTAGGGATATTTTGAATGTTGAGGTAATTGCTATAAGTGTTGATGAAGGTATTAAGGGGTACAGGGAGGAAAGTTTAAAATTTGCAAGAAAAGCTGCAAAAAAACTTAAAGTTGAGCATAAAATAGCTAGTTTCAAGAAAATTTTTGGATATTCCCTTGACGAGATACTGCAAGTTGAAGAATTTCGAAAAAAAGCCTGCACATTCTGCGGTGTATTTAGAAGGAGGTGTATAAATATGCTTGCGAAGGAAGTTTGCGCGGATAAGGTAGCTACTGGACATAATTTAGACGATGAAATTCAAGCAATTATGATGAACTACATTAAAGGAAATTTGGAGAGATTAAGAAGACTTGGCCCCATTACCCTACCAAAGCGTGAGGGTTTTGTGCAGAGAATCAAACCTTTAAGATTAATACCTGAGAAGGAAGTTGCCTTATACGCCTTACTTAAGGGCTATGAAGTATATAATGGAGAGTGTCCCTACATTATATATGCTTTCAGGCACAGTGTTAGACAGATGATCAACTGGCTTGAAAGAAAGCATCCCGGTATTAAATTTTCTATTTTGGGCACTTATGATAGACTCAAACCGCTCTTCGGGAAATACATAAAAATTAATAAATTGAAACCATGTAAAATATGTGGTGAGCCTACTGCTCATGAGGTTTGCAAAGTTTGCTCACTACTAAAGAAGATCGAAGAAATGCTTTAACGAAGATGAGGGTTTGTGTGTTTTGCTCCAAGCCGTCGCTGGACATCTGTGCAAGGAAAGTATTTTTAGAGCTCAAAAAATTGATAAAAAGCGAAAATATAGAGTTCCTGGATATTAATGAGAAAGCCACTTTGGAGAACTTATACTTTCTAAATTTGAAAGATGCTCTTGAGAGTCTCCGCAGAAAGCTAAAATTTAAAAATATCGAAGATCTATGGAATGCTCTGTGGGAGAAGACTAAAGAAGCTACGAAGGATGAACTTAAATTTCCACCATACGAACATGAGATCTGGAGGAAGCAAGAGCTTAAATTGCTGAAGGAATGTCTTAAAAATTCGTATCTTAATGCTTATTCAAGTTTTTTTGAAAAAATTAAAAAGTTTATTACTAGAAAATGCGATTTGTTAATAGATCTCCAATGCAGATCTTTGGATGACTTCAAATTTGTTGCGGAACTGGGTAGAGGTTACGCTATTAGAAGGGGACTTGAGGAATTCATTCTTATGGAATACTATATAGGAGTTTCCAGAAATCTCGATATCAAGTTACATAAAGCATTTGCAATTGCACAAAGGACTGTCAACATTCCTTGTTTTCCTAAGTCTGAGCGTTATCCAGAAAAGTGGAACAGGAAATATGTTTCGATCTTGATTGTGGTTCCTTATAAACCCTTAAAAGGTAAACTATTTCCCTTCTTTAATCTTCATAGACAAAATAGGTTCAGAGGGGAACCTGTATGCCGAAAGGAATTCGTGGAAAGGTGCGTAAATTTCATGAAAAGTTTTCTTGTGGTCTTGGAAAGGAATTAGGATTTCTGAAGCTATAAACCAGGTAGAAAAATTACGCAAAAGTTGAAGGTTAGAGCATATATAATTCCTTAGAAATGTAAGGAATTAAAGCCATCAAAACAGCGAATCTCGTTACTTCCAACCTATTTGTTATGTTATGCGATAAATATCCAATGGATCCTATTTTCTCACCAATTTTCTCAATTCCAGATATTTTTTCCATAATTTCCTCGACTTCATAGCCATCCATCACTTTTTCAACTACTTCCTTAGGATACATAAATCCAGGGCTATGTCCCAAAGTTAATCTTCTTCTTCTATCAATAATTGCACAAAATTGCACGTCCATATAACTTTCAACACAAGGAACGTCGTAAATTCCAGCCTCAATGCCTACACCATACTCCGCATTAGTTTTATCGATTGCCTGTCTAGCTCTTGAAACAGCACCTTGTATGATTTCCTCTAAACCTATTGGCTGCTTTTTGCTTTTCACATCAACCATTATAACTCTAACTTCACCGAAAACCACTTTAAAAACGTCCTTTACTGCCTTAACCTTAAGTACATTTCTAGTACCCACCGCAACCTCCATTTTTTATGGCTCTCCAAAGATCAATTCGCAGAATGTCTGGAAATAGCTTATCGATAAAGACAAGCTTTGCAGAGTTTCCCTGCCAAAGCAAAAAATCGCTAAGCCTTTTCTCAGAAGTTCTTACTATAATATCAGGTTCGCTTTTGATCCAAAGATTTTCATTTATCGTTTCTTTATTTATGCTACGCACGGAAAACTTATTTTTTCCGATTTTTTCAGAAATTCTTTTAATGGCATCAACTATCTCCAATCTGGAGCTATAAGCTAGGCACATATTAAGAATTTTCCTATTATTTTTCCTTGTCAGTCTTCTGACAATTCTTATCTCCCTCTGAAGCTTTTTTGGAAGAAATTCGTAAAAACCAATTACATTTACTTTTACGAGTTTTCTAATCTTGTTTTTACGAATAAGCCTTCTGAATGCCTTTACGTAAAGTATAAATAGATATCTCTTTTCTTCGTAACTTCTTTTCAAAAAATTATCTAAAGACATACCATAAATCGTAAGCTCTTTAACCCTTCTATTAAACAAATACTCTATGAGCTGTTCAAGCTTTCGTATACCCTGCAAATACCCAAAGAATGCTCTAAAGTTCCTCCTAGCAGCCCATCTCCTATTGCCATCAGGAATTATTGCGATATGCATTTATAAATTTTGAAAACCCTTACTTAAATATTTATTTACTATTCAAAAATGGACAAAAACATCTTACCGAAGAAATCCGAATTTTCAAGCTGGTACACTGCAATTCTGGAGTTAGCTGATATAATAGACAATAGATATCCCATAAAAGGATGCATCGTTTGGAAACCTTACGGTTACGAGATAAGACAAAGAGTAATTGAAATTATGAGAAAGTTGTTAAATGAAACTGGTCACAAAGAATGTCTGTTCCCGCTTCTAATTCCCGAGAGCATTTTTAAAAAAGAAGCTAAGCATATAAGAGGATTCGAGGGTGAAGTATTCTGGGTTACACAGGGAGGTTCGGAAAAATTGAACGAAAAATTAGTACTTAGGCCTACATCGGAAACTTCCATATACCCAATGTTTGAGAAGTGGATAAGAAGCCACAGAGACCTACCTTTAAAAATCTACCAGATCGTGAGTGTTTTTCGCTACGAAACAAAACATACGAGACCCCTATTGAGGATAAGAGAAATTACAACATTTAAGGAAGCTCATACTGTCCACGCATCTGCTGAGGATGCTGAAAAGCAAATAGAGGAGGCCGTTAGGATATATAGAAGATTCTTTGATTTTCTCTGCATACCTTATCTAATTTCAAGAAGGCCTGAATGGGACAAGTTTGCAGGTGCCGAATACACCATAGCCTTTGATACAATATTTCCTAACGGTAAAGCTTTGCAGATCGGCACTGTGCATAATTTAGGCCAAAACTTTGCTAGGGCTTTTGAAATTAAGTATCTTGATATTGATAGAGAGGAGAAGTATGTCTATCAAACGTGTTACGGTATTTCAGATAGAGTTATTGCTAGCCTGCTTGTTATCCATGGAGATGATAGAGGTTTGTGCTTATTACCGGAAATTGCTCCGGTACAGATTGTTATAGTACCCATTCCTTATAAGGGGAGAGAAGAGGAGATTAATACCTATGCAAATCAAATTTATGAGAAATTGAAAAAGGAGTTTAGAGTTGTGCTTGATGATAGAAAAGATGTTAGGCCTGGCAGAAAATTCTATGAATGGGAGTTAAAGGGTGCTCCCATAAGAATAGAGGTCGGACCTGAAGATGTTGAGCAAAATAAAGTTACAGTTTTTAGAAGAGACAAGCTTGCTAGGAAACAAGTTAGTAAAGAAATGCTTTCAAAGCGTATTAGAGAATTGTTTGTAGACATAAAGGAAAATTTGAAGAAAAGAGCTTGGGAAGAATTTAGAAATAGAGTCATATATGTAAAGGGCGAATCTGAGATTTTGGAGGCTATAGAAAATGGTATAGCGTACGTAAATATCTGCGGTGAGTGCAAAAAATCCGTTAAAAGCTTGGAGAGAAGGTTGGGAATTAAAGTTCTTGGTTTTTGGAACTCTACTAAGAAAAGCTGCATTTTCTGCGGAAAGGAAACAGATCAGATAGTATACTTTGGGAGAAGCTATTGAGAAGTTAAATAAAATAAAAATTGACAAAATCAATTTAAGGGGCCGTGGGGTAGTCTGGCAGCCTGCCGGCCTGGGGCGCCGGTGATCCCGAGTTCAAATCTCGGCGGCCCCACTAATGATTTAAAAAAATATTTGAGAAGCTAATAAGCTATAAAGGCTGCGAACGAAAATTCTAAAACAGATTTTTCAGCTTTCTATTTTTCAAGTATAAAAAGCGGGAAAACAAGCTTATTATAACTTTCAAAAAGAGAGTTAAGCCAATAGAACCTAAAGACTATGCGTCTTTTGATGTGAACTTAATTAATATAAATAACTGGTTTTATCAACAGAAGAATAGTTAGATTTGATTTAAAAAAATATACCATATTCACAGAGTTTAGGAGGAAAAGAGAAAGAAATTCAAAAACTTGCTAAGACTAAGCAAAAACCTGTCCCATCTGTTCAGGCAGACTATTTGCCTATCGAGGGCAGTTGATGAGATGCAAAAATTGCAAAATAATTACAGATAGGGATGTTGTGGCTTGCTTAAACCTTCGGATGTGGGCTTGAGGGTTACCCCGAAAGGGGATATGCTTTGGTGATGTGCCCCAAAGCGGATGATGCCTATGAAAGGCTGCGTCTGCTGAACCCCTGGATCTGGGGGTTTGAAGCCTGTGAGAGTTGAGTACAGAGGTGTTGATCTTAGCTGTAATGCATACTTAGCAATATCAGCAATGCTTGCTGCAGGACTTGATGGTATCAAAAGGAAAATAGATCCTGGAGATCCTCTGATGAAGGATGTTTATAAATTATCATCAAAAGAAAGGAGAAAGTATGGGGTTAGAGAGTTGCCAACAACTCTAAAAGACGCGCTAGAATGTTTAGAAAGTAACGAATTACTGAGAAGGGTCCTTGGCAGGCATATATATGAAGCATTTATAGAAATCAAATCCGATGAGTGGAACCAGTACCGTCTATATATAACACCTTGGAAATACGTAAGATATCTCAATATATAGCTCTCTTTTATAGCTTTTTGGATTGAGGCATAGTTTGCTAAGTATTTTGATTGTGTAGCATTGGTGTAACAATAGTGGCAAGTTACACTTTAATGAAAAGTTTAGTTATTAACTTAACTTTAACAACTTTAGAGAAATAAGAGCAAATAAGCATGGAAGATGACATCAGCTTTATAGAGGCTGCTGCAAAGGAGATATTAAGCGAGAGTGATGTAACAAAACTAGAGAAATTCTTTGAGCTTCGATACTACAAGGAGTTAGTAGAGGTTGTTAGGGAATATCCTGAAAGGAAATCAATTATTGTTGATTACTGGGATTTAGACAGATATGACGCTGATCTAGCCGATAAACTGCTAAACTCTCCTGAAGAAGTTATTAGTGCCGCCAAAGATGCTATTAAAAGATTGGATTTAGGTATAAAGGACATTGATATCAATGTTAGATTTACAAATCTGCCAGAGAGCTGCCATGTTAGAATCAAAGACATTAGAAGTGAGCATCTTGGCAAGCTAATAGTTGTGGAGGGTATTATAAAGACCATAAGCGAGGTTAGACCTGAGTGTGTAGAAGCAGTTTTCAGGTGTCCAAGCTGTAATAAAAAAATAAACGTTAAACAAGATGGAAGGAGATTTTTAGAGCCACAGCAGTGTGATTGCGGGAGAAAAGGTAGATTTCTTCTGGAGGAGAATGAAACAAAGTATCTTGATGGCCAGAGAATAAGAATGCAGGAACCTCCCGAGGTTTTGGAAGGTTCGGAACAACCCTCTCAAATTTATGTACACTTGGTTGATGATTTGGTATCTCCCAGAGAAAGGAGAAAAATAATGCCAGGTAATAGAATAAAAGTTGTAGGAATTGTAAAGAAGGTTCAGGAAAAAAGTCCTGGAAATGTTAAAACACCTAGATATGATATTTATATCGAGGCAAATTACATAGAACCCGTTGAGAGAGAATTTGAAGAAATTGAACTAACTAGGGAGGATATTGAGAAAATAAAGGAGCTATCCCAATATCCAAATTTATACGATTTGCTAGTAGAGTCCATTGCACCAACAATTTACGGATATAAGGAAATTAAGGAAGCCATTCTTCTGCAATTATTCGGTGGTGTTCCCAAGATCCAACCAGACGGTACTAGGATACGTGGAGATATACACATTTTCCTTATAGGTGATCCTGGAACTGCTAAATCCCAGTTACTTCGTTATATAGCGAATTTAGCACCAAAAGGTCGTTATGTTAGTGGTAAAGCTGCTACAACAGCTGGTTTGACAGTAACCCTCGTAAAAGATGAATTTGTAGGTGGTTGGACCCTAGAAGCGGGTGCTCTGGTATTGGCTAACAAGGGTATTGTTTGCGTAGATGAGTTTGAGAAAATGAGCAAGGAAGATAGGAGCGCTTTGCATGAAGCAATGGAACAGCAAAGTTATCATAAAGATTTTGAAATAATGCTGGCAGACGGTTCTAAAGTTAGAATTGGGGAATTTATTGATGATCTCATGGAGAGATACAAAGATTTTGTGATAAAGGGTAAGGATACCGAGATCCTTTATGTAAATAATATCTACGTAATGGCTTATGATATTAGCAAAAAGGATATTGCTGTTTGCAAAGCTGATAGGATAAGCAGACATAAAGCTCCAGATAAATTTGTAAGGATAGAGTTTGAGAATGGCAGAAGTATTATGGTGACACCTGAGCATCCCATGCTTGTTTGGAAGGGGGATAACATAGAAACAATAAGAGCTGACAGATTGAAAGAGGGTATGCTAACGGTGGGGGTGAGAAAATATAAATTAGAACCTGTAGGAGCTTCTTTTGATGAGAGTATGGGAAACCCTTATTATGGATTGCAGACGATAACATCTTGCGCAGAGCCTGCTTTTGGGTGCCCCCATATTCATCTTGCACTGGGAGACTTCAATTACTTAAGATGTACTACTCCAAGGGTATCTGTTGAAATAGACGCTAAACTTGACAATCTGAAAAGAGTTCCGAGGTTTGTCTTCAATAATAAAGAAAAAATAAGATTTATAAAATCACTTTTTGAAAAATACGGCTGTGTTGTTGAGGATAAAATAGTTTTTAGAACATCATCGCGTTTGTTTGCGGAGGATTTACAGGATTTTCTGCTATTCTTAGGGATATACTCGCGTATCGAGCATGATGAGCGTGATTATAAAGTTGTTGTTTCGGAAGCTTATTCCACAGCCGAATTATCTAAAATTCTTGCAAATGTTCATGGATACTCTAAGAGAAAGCGCAATTATGAGAGTTCGATGAAGGGTAATATGAGGTTTCTAAAGGTAAAAAAAGTAGAAGTAATCGAAAATAAGGGCTCTAAATGGGTTTATGATATTACGGTTGAACCATATCACTTATTTGTATCTCACGGTCTCGTTCTACACAATACCATTAGCGTTGCAAAGGCAGGGATAGTGACAACATTAAAAGCTGAAACTGCAATATTAGCTGCAGCGAATCCAAAGTATGGAAGATTCGATAGATATAGACCATTATATGAGCAAACGGATATAGGCCCCACTTTGCTAAGCAGATTCGATTTAAAGTTTCCCTTACTGGATGTACCGAAAAAAGATAGAGATGAAAAGCTTGCCGAGCATATTATCAAAGCACACGCTAATCCCAGCTATATAAAACCACCAATATCTCCAGAATTTTTAAGAAAGTACATAGCATATGCAAGGAAGGTTTGCAAACCTAAACTTAGCGATGAAGCCATAGAGGAGATAAAGAATTTCTACGTTAACCTGAGAAATAGCTATTCGGAGGAGGCAGAAGCTATAGTACCGCTGACACCAAGGCAGTTGGAGGCATTAATAAGGCTTGCCGAGGCTTCTGCTAAGGTTAGACTTAGTAACGTTGTAACAAAGGAAGATGCCCAGCGCGCAATAAGATTGCTTGAGTATTCCCTTAAATTACTGGGAACGGAACCTGAGACTGGAAAAATAGATATTGACAGAATTGATGCTGCTATGAGTTCTTCGCAAAGAAGCAAAGTTGCTACAATACTTGAAATAGTGGATGATTTAGGTAAAAATAGGGAGGATGGCATACCGGTAGAAGAAATAGTTGAAGAAGCAAAGAATAGGGGCCTCAGAGAGAGTGACGTTTATGAATTAATTGATAAATTAAAGATAAAGGGAGACCTATGGGAACCAAAGCCTGGTTTCATAAGGAAGATCTAGGGTTACTTAAGTATTTTACAGTAATTCTACCATTCTTCCTGTTTTCGCAAATGATAGGCATGTTCATCGCAAGCAGAGCGCTACCTATTATTAGCCAAACGCATGTCGAAAACTTAAGCGCTACTAATTTCCTAATATCCTTCGCGATTGCTGTAGCGTTTATTTTCCTAGCTATGAGGCATGTTAAAGTGATTAAAGGAGTGGTGTATTTGGCGCTTTTTTCTGGCATATTTTTTGTGTTTTCATGGATTTTTCCACTAATACCTGCAATACTGATCTCAATAGCTTTGATAATAGTTAGAGAGAAGTTTGGAAATATGATAATACACAATCTCGTCTTATCCATCGCCATCGGAGGTATCGGCTCATATTTCGGGATTCTAATTAGCTTAGAAGAAGCCATATTAATTATCTTGATACTTTCAATCTACGACATCTTTGCTGTGAAATCTGGTTATATGGTAAAATTTGCAAAAAAACTTACCGAAAAGAGGGTACCGATATCATTTCTTTTTGGGGATGTCTCAATTAAGAATCTTTCAATTTCCAATGTAGAGTGGGATAAAGGAAAGAAAAAGATCTTTATACTTGGGGGCGGGGATGTTGCGTTTCCAACAATGATAAACGCTTCTGCTTTCATAGCTGTTGGTTTAAAGGCCAGTATATTGGTAGTTGTATTTTCAACACTAGGATTATTTTTAAATCATTTAATAGTTGTTAAGAAGAGGCAAGCCATACCCGCATTACCTTTAATAACCCTCGGCTGTTTAATAGGAATAATACTTTCAATATGATAAGAGCAACTGCAAAAAAAGTTACGATATGGGATCTGGTAAATGGGAAGTTTGTTAGGGATAGCGATAAATTTCCAGGAAGCTATGTAATAACCCCGTATGGTGTTTATGTGTCGAGAGCGAGGATTATGGGTATCATTGTAGATAAATTTGTTAGTGATGATTGGCTATACGCTACTTTAACAATTGATGATTCTACGGAAACAATAAGATTAAAACTTTTCAGAGAAGATACGAAGATAGTGAAGAAGTTTATGATAGGAGATCTTGTGGATGCCATAGGAAAGGTAAGGGAGTACCAAGGCGAGATTTACATACTTCCAGAGATAGTGAGGAAAGTTGATAGTTTTGACTGGGAACTTCTAAGGAGGTTGGAAATTCTGAAGGAAAGAATAAAGTTAAGAAAGATAAAAGAAGAATTTGAAAGGGAGCTGGAGAGAGCAGGAAGTATCGAAAAACTTGAGGAAACACTTGACGAAGATTTATTAAAAAAATTTGAGGGATTAATTAACTATTATAAAATTTCCACTGAGGAGTCCTTCGATGTAAGTGAATTGAAAGAGCAGGTTCTAGAAAAGATAAAAGAGTTAGATAGTGGACAGGGTGTTGGGTATGACGATCTTCTAAAGACTCTTAGAGTTAGTGAAAAGCATTTGGACGCTGCATTGACGTCGTTGCTTGAAGATGGCGAAATTTACGAGCCTGTTAGCGGATATTTTAAGAGGTTAGAGTAAGCAATGAAAAGAAGAGTTCAGGTAACAGGCAAAAGTACTTTTACCGTTTCTTTGCCGAAGAGATGGGCTGAAAAGGTAGGTTTGATGAAAGGTCGGGAGGTCGAAATAAAAACTTTTAGGGACTTCCTAATTATTAAAACTGGGAAATATGGTAAAAATTTTAGAGTTATTGATGGGGATAAAATAAGGGATAGAGAAATCCTGCTTAGGAAGATACTAGCATCCTATTTTGATGGCGTAAAGGAAGTTAAAGTTATTAACGTTGATCCGTTACTTGTAAAGAAAGCTATTACCAAGCTGATGGGTTTGGAGGTTGTAGAGGAGGATAAGGATTTTATAGTGCTTAGGGATGTGCTGGACATTTGCGAATTACCTGTGAAAAAAGTCTTGAGGAGAATGCTATCTATAATCAAAAGCATGTTGATTTTGCTTAAAAGCAACAACCTCCAACAACTTTATACCTTGGACGATGAGATAGATAAATTATACTTCCTCGTTGTCAGACAATTAAGGAGAGCCGTTGCGGATCCCGAGTTTTCAGAGAAAATAGGTGTAACCCCCGTGGAGTGCTTAGATTATAGGATTGTCGCAAAAGAGCTCGAGGAGATAGCTGATGATATAGTAAACTTAAGTAATGAAAATGTTGAGGATGCAGCTCTTCTAGATAGTATAATAGAGTTGCTAGCGCTCTCGTTAAAATCCTTGCTGGAAGGCGATATCGAACTTGCAAATTACGTGAGGAGGGAGATAGAGAAACTGAAGAGAAATTGCCCAAAAGAGTTAATTAATGTTGCAGAAAGAGTGGCGGATATATCAGATATCGTTTCTAAATGATTAAGAATCACAGGAAATTACGCGAGTGGGAGTAACTATAAAGTTTACTTTCTCATCATGAGGCTCCATTAGGTATGATATATCTTCAAACACCTGCAGATCGTGAACATACCCTCCACCCTTGCCAATCCTATTTCCCTTCAAATCTACAGCTACTGATCCTATGATAGCTAAATCTGCAAATATATTGGTTATTGGCTTGGCATTCTTCAAGACATCTCTTAACCTTGGAGAATATCGCATTATAGCAACGAAACCGTGCCTTAATCGAGGAGTTGCCATGATAATTTTCTTCCCTTGATTTAAACCGTATTTGATGAATAGCCTTTGAGGAGTATCTGGTGATATAAAAACTATTCTTGCGTTTCTCCATATTTCTAATTCGATAAGCCTTCTTACACTATTTTCTGAAAAATTTAAAGTTTGGAATACAATTTTCGTATGGGAATCTCGAAATTCCTTGATTTTTTAGCGTTCTCCAAACGAATTCTCTAATTTCTTTTTTTGAATTAAAAGGTTTTCTCAGTTCCACAAGATTAAAACTTAAAATATTATTAGGAGTTTTAATATGTATGGGTAGCAGGCTAGGCCGGGGGGGTAGGGGTCCCCTGTAACCGCAAAACCCCTTATGGCGGGGCTGAAGCCTCTAGGAAGGTATAGCATCTTTATGCTAGCATCCAACCCTAACAATGAGTACCTACTCTACAGGGTTGGTAACTGCGGATATAGGGTCAGGCCCGGAAGGGAGCAGCCCTAACCGTAGTTATCAACGCTTGTAGATGTTAGGTATGAGGGGTGGGTTGGAGGAGCTAGCATAAAGATGCTATATCGACTTGGAGGCGTGCCTGCTACCCTCTTTTAGTTAACTATGTTATTAGTTACCTTGCAAAGTTTAAATATAATGCACAATCCTCTTTGAGATATTATGAGACAGGAAGTGATTGCAATAATACTTACAGCTATTGTGGTAGCATCTTTAACATATTTGGTAACATCTCTCTATCTCGTATCTTCGCAAACCTCTGTTGTCCCTATGAGTACCGCTCAAACTCAAGAAGTAAATAAAACATCATTAAAGAAGCTTACCCCGCCTAACATAACAGGTAATAACACAATAGTTGTAGAGGTTCCTGCAGTAGACCAAAAGGGTAATGGTGTCCCTGCATATATAGCTGTGGAAATAAAGCCTGGAAAAGGTAGAGTCCTTGTTGATATAGGGAGTATTTTGAGTTATTACGATACACAAAACTCAGCTAGGGTTGCTGTTAAGGTTGCTGAGAATTTCACTGGAAAAAGCTTGGAGAACTATGATGTAATTTTTTCGTTTAAAGCCCCCGCCCCAGTGGTTGAGGGAGGATCCGCTGGTGCTGCAATGTGTGCAGCAGTTATAGCTTTGTTAGAAGATAAGAAAATAAGAGACGATGTTATGATAACTGGTACAATAAATATGGACGGGACAATCGGTCCTGTAGCGGGTATACTAGCTAAAGCTAAAGTCGCAAAAGATGAAAATAAGACAACATTTTTAGTTCCACTTGGTCAGAGTAGGCAAGTTGAATATAAGGAGAAGAAGAGCTGCTATGGGCACGGCAACTGGGAATTCTGCTATACAGAGTATACGCCTGTGGAGGTGAATATTGGGGAGAAACTAGGTTTAAACGTTACTGAGGTTAAAACAATAGAAGATGTTGTTAAATATATGCTTACCTAACTAAATTTACATAGTAACATCCATTAAAAATAAAATTAGTATGAAAGTTTCACTTAAAGATATTATCAATTACTGTGCAAGATTAGAGATTTCAGATAAATCCGCAAAATTTACTGAGGTTACTTTAGATGAGGGAGAACAGAAAATTCTTAAGGATATCATAAGGAAATTTAATCTTGAAACACCTCAAGATTTTAGATATAAGCTTTGGAAGATACAGGAGTATCTTCTTGGCGCAAATTTCAAGGTAAAGGTAAAAATCTTGTATCATCTTTATAAACGCTGCGTTGGGATTGCTGCTGTATTAAAAGCTCTTAGGGGGGATATTGAGAGAATATTTTATGATAGTAATGGTAACGTATATGTTATAGTTAACAAAAAGCTTATAAAAACAAACATTGTTCTACCCGAGCACAGAAGAATTGAAGTCGTAGTACCATCGAAGATTATCGTTCAGATTGGAAGCAAGAATATTGTTGAGGGTTTCGTAAACCCGCCTTTAACAACAGATGGTGTTTTTCTTATAGACGGCGTGTCTAAGAAAACTAAAATCGTTCAAGGAAGATTTTTGCTGGAGATCCCTCCCTTGGAAAAGCCTGGTAAATATCTAGGAAAATTGGTAATTGAAACACCCTCTTACGCTATAGCTAGAGAAATTTATATAAGGGCTAAAGGGTGCAGAATCATCCTCAATATACCCGCAACTGTTTGGGTAAATGAGGAGATTGAGGCCTCTGGAGCGATTCTGTGCGAAAAGCTTCCGAAATCTTTGAAAATTTTCCTAAATAATAATTACTTGGCTGATTGCATGGTAAATAAAAATGGAAGCTTTAATTTTACGTTACCTGCATTTTCGAAAAGCGGCATTTTCCACCTAAGGTTAAAAGGAAAAAATGTTGATATAGAGAAAAAATTATTGGTACAAGATTTGATTATAGAAATAAACGCTGAAAGGGAGAGCACTATAGAAGAGGGCGCTAAAATTAGCGGTAATATAACGGTTCTTCCAGAGAAGAAACCTTTTAGAGGAAATGTTTCTATTAAAATCCCAGACGCAAATATAGAGGATACCATTAGCGTGGACGGATCTTTTTCGTATGAATTCAGGCCTGAAAAAATAGGAAACTATAAGGTTATTGTTTCCGTTAAAGCTGATGGCAAAGAATTTAGAAAAACTGCGGAAATTAGAATAGGTAAAATTTCGCTTAGCGTTAAGCATCCCTCCATTCTTTTTGAGGGAGACTTTGCAAGAATATACTATGAGGTCGTTCCAACTAATGCCTCTCCGAGGGATGTATGCGTGGAAGTCTTTGTTAATGGTAAGAGAATTTACAGAGGTAGCGAGCTGAAATATGTAGTTACCGAAAAGATAAGTGGAGAAACGCAGGTTGAAGTGATCGCTAAGAGGGATGAGAAAATTCTTGCGAAATATAAGGGGACCATACGCATCATTAAGATGAAACCACCAGAGATACCAAAGTTTCTTAGAATCGGTGAGAAATATAAATTTGAAGTTCCTCCAGAGATTGAAGTTTCATGTGAAAATTGTGAAGTTTTGAGCGAGGAAGGCAGACGCATAGTAGTTATAGGACCTTATCCTGAGGGGGAGCATAGATTTAAGGTAAAACTGAGGAAAAATGGTCTGGAAAAAGAACTTGTTGGAACTGTATACGTTGAGGGTGTTGTTATTGAAGCTAATAGCAGGGTTAAGGCAAAAAAAGTTAGGGTTGAGGGGAAAATTCTTGGTAAGCAATCAAGGAAGTTAATTGATGATGTGATAAACATAACTATAAGAAAATCTGGTAAAGTTGTAGCCTCTGGAAAAATAAATACAAGCGGAGGTTATTTTGTTAAAGAGTTTGAATTAGATGAGGGTGGATTATATAACATAGATATCGTTTCCGAGAGATACAAAGCTAGGTACTCTCTAGAAGTTAGCATACGAAGCTTAGATGTTGAATGCAGCATCCCGAAGGAGGTTACTGCTGATGTATATTTGATCAAAGGTAGAGCATGGCTTGTTGAAAAGGAGAAGGTGCCTCTGAGTAATAAAGAGCTTATAATGGAGGTTGAAGGTCAGAAGCGTACTGTTGAAACGAATGGAGATGGCTATTTTGAAACCGAGGTTAGGTTACCTAAAGATAAGGATGTTGTTAAACTTACTTTTAAGTATAAGGATCTTCTCAAGACAGTTAGCCTGAGATATTCTAAACTAGAGATCATATCAAAGATTTCTAGAACAACTGTAAATCCTGCAGAAGGTGTTAGTATAAAGGTCGTAGTCAGAAGAAAGGGTGAGCAAGAAGCTATTATTGATAGAGGTATCGTTACTTGCGAGGTGCTAGATGATAAAGGTAAAATGATAACATCGAGATCCCTAAAGTACGATAATAAGAGCAAATGTTGGGTTGGAACAATAATTGCACCCCCATTACCAGGCGTTTATCCCATCAAGATTAAAGTAAGAACATCCGACGGTATTTATGGTGAAGCTATGCTATGACAATAAAACTTTTTTTTAAAAAATATTTTCTTGACCCTATTCGCATGAAAACTGGCTATAACGTTGTAAATACAGTAACTTATGCATTAATATTCGTCCTAGCCATACTCGCCGTACATAAACTTTTCCATAGGCTAAAGATAAAACTTGACGATGATTTTCCGAAGGTTATGCTTCCCTTCGTTTGTTTAGGGGCACTAATAAGAGCTAGCGTTGATATTGGTATATTGCCCTATAGCTACATTCTGGTAACCCCAGGAATCTACTTTTTGCTTTTCTTTACAGTTTGTCCTTTATTTATAGGGGTTTATAAAATTTCGGAAAAGAAAAATTTTAGTTATAAGAGAATCCTAGTAATAGTAGGTGTAATCGCCACCGCTTTCTTTCTACTCTTAATTGTACCATATATAAAAAATCCTGTAGCTTTTTTAACATTTCTTATACCCTTACCATTTATGGCTATCTTAAAGCTTAGGTTTGTGGAAATGAGAATGAAATTGGAAAGAAACGGACTTCTCTGCATCTATGCCCACACATTTGATGGTAGTAGCACATTTATTGGTAGTGATCTTTTTGGATATGTCGAGCAGCATGTTTTACCAAGATTTTTTGCAAATCTTCTAGGTACAGCATTATTTATGATACCACTTAAATTTGCAGTCTCTCTTTTGGTTGTTTATTACGTCAGAAAAGAAGTTCGAGACACCTCATTTAAAAATCTTATTTATTTTGCTATCTTAACAATTGGCTTAGCTCCTGGTATAAGAAATACTTTAAGGATTGCTACCTTCTCCTAGTAGGTTTAGGACCCAATCTCTCAAAAAACTTTTGGTATTCTCCAACAGCTGTATTCCTTTCTCAGTTATCTGATAATATTTTCTCCTTCTACCATTGATAACTTTCCATTTTATCTCCACATAACCCTCCTTTCTCAGCTCATAAAGAGTTACATATGGCGTTATCAACGCGGACTCAAAGCCAAATTCTTCTTTAATTTTATCCTTTATTTCATATGCATACATTGGTCGTTTTTTTAAGAGAAGAAGTATATAAAACCACAAAAACTCCACAGTTAGTTTTCGCTTGAGCTTCTTCAGTCTCATTAATTTCTTAGTTTTCTGAATATTTTAAGATTGTTAAATTTATATAAACTACTGCCTAGTTGTAAATTTCATTCCTGTTTTACCATCTTGCTTTGTTATCAGTCTTATCTTGTATTTGGTAAATTTTTTGAAAAGCTAGAAGCTTTGTTGTTGCTAAGTTCAAATTTATATCATTCTTCTGCTGAAGTTTCGGGATTATAAACTTGAGAAAATATTAACTATACATATTGAAAACGAAAAAATATGAAGATAAGAAAAAGCTGGTATAAGCTTATGGTTTTTTTGCAGTGACCCTTATTGTGGTGGAGCTGTAGCCCATACTCCAAAATTAGGTCACCTAACCCTTTATAAAATTTAATCCTGAGAATAAAGCGGAAGAAATAAGAGATGAAAATGCTAGCAGAGTGGCTATAGAGATAAAACCAGAAATCTATAGAGGTTTATTTCCATATCTGGAAAAGTTACGGTAATTGAGGAAGCATTTCCAGAAAATTTCTCTGGATGTGTTGAAAAAGACAAAGCAAGAGAAATAGCTCTTGATATCCTTCTAGATGATGAGGATGCAAGAAAAGCTATTTCGGAACTAATTGAAAGATATGGTGACTTAATAGTAGAATACGGCGACTTACAGAGCATAGCTGAATCAAAGAACGAAAAATTTATAGAAAAGTTTGTATCGGGGAGTTCATAATCTATCCAAAGGATCTCCTTTCGAGGAATATTACTATAAATACTAAAGTGGATTTATTAACAGGAAACTTTACTTAGCTTCAATTTCATGTGACGAAGTGTTAGACAATCTCTGCATTCGCTATATAGATCTTGAGCTTAGAAGGCCAACGGATAGGGAGAGGGAATTCGTGAAAGAAGTTTTAAAGGATAAAGGGTATGAATGGCATAGGATAAGCATGGCTGTTGAGCAACTTTATACGATGCTACCAAACGGAACTCTTGTTCCTTCATCGGTTATGTATTGGGTAATTCTCGAGCCTGAGACTTCAGAGGGTGTTTACAGAGCTACTGTTTTGAATTTTAATAGTAATAAAGTTGAGGATATACATGCAAAGGAAGTATTCGCAATTTCCTCATCTGGATTGATCAGAAGTTAAAAATTCGACTGAATGAAGAAGGAATGGAGTATTTAATGTAGTCAATTTACCACAAACGGATATCCAATTGGCAGGCAATGAGATATAAGATATAAAAGTAAAGTTTTTATAAAATGTAGATGCTATTTTAATTAATGAGAGCAACTTTTATAATAAGTTTAGTTATTATAGCCATAGTGATTCTACCCACTGGTTTCTGTTTATGTAGCCTGAAATCCACCAGTTGTGACCCTGTAAACGAAGTTGAAGTTCTGCAACTTACGAATGCAACAAATGCTCATGCCGCTTTACCTTCATCTGTTTCAGGCATTGACTATGCTTACAAACTGTGCTGCTCCAAACCAAATATAGATAGCGTGATTAGTACCACTGATTCATGTCCTGCAGATGCTGTAGGGATTATACGCTTATCGAGCACTAATAATTCACATGTGGAAATTCCCTCGTATACTAACTACAGTTATTTGGTTTGTGTTAACTCATCTCCATACTACATACTCAGCTGTAAAATAGGAGATAACAGCTGTCCCAACGGTTATACAGCTATATTATCATTATCGAGCTATTCCAATGCTCATGTAGCCAACGGAGCTGAATATAAAATAAAGATATGCTGCAAAAGCGAAAAGATTGTTGATATCGAAGCTGGAACTACTAATATGGGAAATATACCTATCGGAGAATCAAGAGATGTAGACATTATTGTTGAAGCTAAAAAAGCTCCGTTAAATGTTACTATTAAGGTTACGGGTGAGGCTGGTGGATACACATATCCAGCAGCACTTTCCTATGAACTCAAATGGGTTGACGATTGCTCTGGCCAACCTTGCCTAAAATTTAGTGCTCCTGGGAAAAAAGTTTTTACATTGAGAATACATGCAAACGTTGCCGGAAATTTAACTGCTAATGTTTTGGCATTTATTGATAGCTACGAAATCGATAGTGTAAAGATAGAGGGATATGTTTACTCAGCTGAGCTAAAGTTTACAAAGATTAAGATTGCTCCAGATCTTAACATTTATGCTATTGCTACCGCTTTACTTCTTAGCTTAGCATATCTTAGGAGATTTCTTTTTAAGGAAATGTTATTTGAAGTTTAATGAGACTTATATCTAAGAATTTTATTAAAAGAGAACTAAGAAGATTAGATTTGCATATTGAAGGTTTGAAAATTCTTTCGGAAAAAAGCGATCTTCTCGCTATAAAGATTGGTGAACTTACCGCAACGCAGGCACTAATTTTAAAACAGGAAGCTCTTGCCATGGGGGCTGATTTTGCTTTGCCAAAAGATGTTATTGTTCTTAAAAAGAAGGATGATATCGAGGGAATACTTATTTCTGATGTTAGAAGACTTAAAGCTCTTATCGTAAAATTAAAAAAGCAGCCATTCAAACTATCATCACTTTCCAGAAGACTAGAAGAGCTGCTTAGGAATATTTATCGTCCTTTAAAGGATATAAGATGCGGAGAGTATAAGCTAAGAATCTCTAAAAAAACATGCATAATGGGTATAATAAATGTTTCTCCGAACTCTTTTTATGAAAAAAGTAGGTTTTGTTATGCAGATAAGGCTGTTGAGTACGCTAAAAGTGTAGAAAGGTTTTGTGATATAATCGATGTCGGTGCCGAGTCAACAAATCCCCTGGCTAAGCCAATTTCTGCAAAGGAAGAACTGAGGAAGATTATCCCTGTTGTCAAAGTACTTCTCGATGAAATAGATTTACCAATTTCCATTGATACTTATAAGCCGGAAGTTGCTAAGGAATGCCTAGAACTTGGAGCTCATATGATTAATGACGTTACGGCTCTTAGATGGAGCAAGGAAATGGCAAAAGTAGTTTCAAAATACGACGTTCCAGTAGTTCTAATGCATATGAGGTTTCTGCCTGGTAGAAAGTATGAGAAGTTTCCTGAATATAAAGATTTGATGCAGGAAATTTACAACTTCCTAGCTGAGAGGATAAAATTTGCTACGCAGTACATTGGAGAGGATAAAATAGTTGTTGATCCTGGTATTGGATATGGCTACTTTGGCAAAAATGCTAGGCAGAGCTTAGAAATTATCGCAAGATTGGACGAACTTAAAGGTTTGGGAATGCCCATTCTTGTCAGCCCCTCAAGAAAGAGTTTTATTGGTAAGATATTAGATCTACCGCCAGAAGAAAGGCTTGAAGGTAGCTTAGCGGCAAATGTCATCTGCGCTTTGAAGGGAGCTAATATAATAAGAACACATGATCCAAAAGAAACAAGTTACGCCATAAGAATTGTAGATAGCTTAAAAAGCTTAGTTTAGAATTGCTTCAAACACCTTACGCATTCCTCATAACCTCTTTTTTTAATTTCATCAAAAATTACATGAGGATCTCCAAAGCATGCGAACTTGCCATTTAGTAATATACACGCTTTCTTCGCTTCTACAAATTCAAGAATGTCGCCAGTATGCGTAACCACTATAGCTGCTATTCTCCTTTTTTTAAAATAATCGTTCAAGATCTCTCCAATGACTCTTAAACTTTCTATGTCAACTCCAGAATCTGGCTCATCAAGCAATAATAATTTTGCTTTCATTGCCAAAAGCTGCAATATTTCAACTTTTTTACGTTCCCCTCCAGAGAAATCAACATTGATATCCCTATTTAGCAGCTCCTTAATCTTAAATTTCTCAACTAATTCTTGAAGAAGTGCGTTATCTTCCTTGCTTATCAAGTTTAACAGAGTTTTCAGCTTAACACCCAGGATTTCTGGAGGATGCTGATAAGCTAATCCTATCCCAAGCTTTACTCTTTCGTACATACTTAGATTTGTTATTTTTTTGCCGCCAAAGTAAATCTCACCACTTACTTTAAATTTTGGATATCCTATAATGCTTAAGAGTAAGGAAGTCTTTCCAGAACCGTTTGGGCCCAATATTGCTATAACCTCATTTTTATTTAGAGAAAGATTTATATTATCTAATATTTTCCTGTTATCCGCGGATACACACAAATTCTCAATTCTTAGTAAAGGCTTTGTCATTAAAAATTCAAATATAGTTTTAAGATTGAAAAATATTAATAGTATGGTTTTGGAATCTCTGATCACAAGTAAAAAGATAAAAAGAAAACCGGTTGAAATTGTTCCATACACATTTATTGTATCTTTGATAACTTCGGGATTTGCATATTATGCTTTTTATGACAACGCTGGCATTGCTACCCCTTTCCTTATAGCGTTGTGCACCACCTATATTTATCACGGAATTTTAAAAGCCGAAGGGAAAATTGTTGGGGAAAAATTAGTGTTGAGACATAAAAAAGCTTTTGAGATCTTATTTCTCTTTTGTTTAGGAGTTTTTATAGCGGATTTAGTATTAGGCCTTGTTCTACCCTCTGATTTCATAGGAGTGATATTTAATAATCAAATAGAAGAAATTAATAGCTTTGCCAAGTTAGAAACAACCCCTTGGCTGCTATTTATGAATAAAGTTAGCTTGCTTTCCTTGGTTTTCCTGTTATCATTCCTACTGGGTAGCATAGTCCTAATATTTCTTGCATGGTACTCAAGCATACTCGCTCTTTTTGCTGTCAGCTTTGTTAGGGAAAGCGTTTCCGCTTATCTCTCTCTGCCACCTTTTACTGGTTTAATTATTCTCCTTGAAACTTTAGCATTTCTTGTAGTCGGATTCGCTGGAGGAACGCTCTCTATGAAGGTTATGAAGGAAAAAGGAAACGTGCTGAAAATAAAAGATGTTTTGGAGGATGTGCTACTGATGTTCTCGATTGGTGTTATATTGCTACTTTGTATTGTAGCTGTAAGATCCATTATTTAGTTTGGCGGTTAGTCGACAAGCTTTAAATATAAAGCCTCACATTTAATTCAAAATATGCCCATAACTAACTTCGAGTTTGTTAAGGTTTCTGTAGAGAAGAAGGGAAAGGAAATTCCAAAGAATATTAAGGTTGAGCATAGAAGCTCCATCAGGAAAATAGAAAAGTCAGGCAAAAATTCTGTTTCTGTTCATTTTTCCTTTGAAACTAGCTACTCGCCAGATGTTGCCAATTTTTTAATAGAAGGCATAATTACCTTAAAGGATACTTCTATAGAAAGAATAGTCGGAGGTTCTGGAAAGGATTTGAGGTTAAAGCCAAGATACACGGAAACAGTTCAAAATGCTATAATTAGGGCATGCCTTCTACTTGAACTGATACTTGCTAGAGAAATGAGGTTACCCTTGCCAATCTCACTACCTGTTGTAAAGTTGGAGAAATGAGGTTGTTATTTATCCATGCAGACTACATAAGGTTTCTTGCGAAGGAAAAAGCGATTGTTGATGCTGAAGAAGTTACAGAGAAGGAGAGGAAGGTTGATAATTGCCTAGTTGTATTTGTTGCTGTTGAACAGGGGGATGACGACAACACTGTTGGCAATGCTATAAGTGAAATTGATAAAGTAGCAAATACTCTCAAGATCAGAAAAGTTGTTCTATACCCTTGGGTTCACCTAACCAGTAATCCAGCCTCGCCTCCCATTGCTCTTGACCTGCTAAGGAAGATGCAACAAAGGTTAGCTAATGATTACGATGTTTGCAGAGCCCCATTCGGCTGGTATAAGGAATTTGAGCTTAAATGCAAGGGTCACGCACTTGCTGAGCTTTCTAGGGAAATTAGGGCTGAAATCGTTTCTAAGGCGCTTAGAGATGAGGAAAAGCTCAAATCTTACTGGTACATTATGACACCCGATGGCACTTTGCATGAAATTGATAACTTTGACTTTAAGGACCATAAAAATCTGGAGAAATTTGTTAGCTATGAGATAAAGAAAGATAGAAGGGTTAAAGAGGAACCTCCCCATGTTAAACTTATGAGAAGATTGGAAATTGCAGATTACGAAGATGGCAGCGATCCCGGAAACTTGAGATACTATCCAAAGGGTAGGTTAATCAAGTTGTTGCTTGAAAGATGGATAAGAGAGAAAATGTTAAAACTTGGGGCTATGGAGGTTGAAACTCCAGTGATGTATGACTTTGCCCATCCTGCGCTGGCAAAGTACTTGCATAGATTCCCTGCAAGACAATACATCGTTAAATCTGCGAAAAAAACTTTATTCTTAAGATTTGCAGCATGCTTTGGTCAATTTTTGATGAAAAAGGATATGGTAATTTCATACAGAGATCTTCCTCTAAAATTATTTGAAATTACTCGATATAGCTTTAGACTTGAAAAACGTGGCGAGTTAACAGGGTTAAGAAGATTGAGAGCATTCACCATGCCAGATATGCATACACTATGCAATGACCTAGAGGAAGCTAAGCAAGAATTCTTTAAGCAATATAAAGCTTGCATTGAATGCATGCATGATATAGGTTTAAGCAAGGAGGATTATGAGGTTGCTATAAGATTTACTAAAGATTTCTTTGAGAAAAACAAGGAATTTATAAGATCTCTAGTTAGGCTTATTAACAAGCCAATACTTATAGAAATGTGGGAGGAAAGGCCTTTCTACTTCATATTAAAATTTGAGTTTAACTTTATCGATGCACTTTGCAAAGCATCTGCACTATCTACTGTGCAAATAGATGTTGAAAATGCCGAACGCTACAATATTGTTTACTACGATGAGGATGGAAGTGCTAAGCACCCTATAATTTTGCACGCAAGCTTAAGTGGTGCTCTTGAGCGTTGTATGTACGCTATGCTTGAAAAAGCTTACATGAGAAAAATTGCTTGCTTACCAACATGGCTTAGCCCTACTCAAGTAAGAGTTATCCCTGTCTCAGAAAAATATGTTGAGTTTGCTAACCAGATTATGGAGGAATTAGAGAGCGCTAAGATAAGAGTTGACATAGATGATAGAGATGAAAGCGTTGCAAGAAAGATAAGAGATGCTGAGAGAGAATGGATTCCATATATTTTAGTAGTTGGAGAAAAGGAAATGCAAAGCAAGGAAATTGCCGTTAGAGTAAAACCTGAGAGAAAGGTTGTTAAAATGAAGATTAAGGATTTGATTGAGAGAATTAAAGAAGAATGCAAAAATAAACCAATTGAGCCTATAAATATTCCAAAATATCTTAGCAAAAGACCAATTTTTGTTTCTTTGCAAGATTGAATAATTTCATTTAGGGAATACATAAATTATGCAGGTTGCTAAAAGCATTACGGTGAAGGTCGAAAATTCTTTTGAAGAAAACTTATTTCTGGAGAAGTAACCACTAAGGATTTGAAAAATCTTTTACATCAAAAGCTTTACAAACAAATTAGAGAAATTTTTGATATAAGTTCTCAAACCGTTCAAGAAATTAGAGATACAGTCGTAGGGGTTATTAACTCCTATGCTCAATTGGTTAAAAAATGGTAAAAAATCCCTCCAAAACGGGCGTTTGTCAGCCGTCTCGATGCTCCCTCCTCGTTAGGGGAGGTCGAGCAAACTCCGCACTTTAGGGCGGGGCAGCTGACCTACACTATAAAACCTAAAGATCAGGTTTTAGCCTAAATTGCAGCGTCTTTTAAGACAAATTGGAGGATCAAAACCAGTTCCAGACATTCATATATAGCTTCAATTTACATAAATAGATATGAAGAGCTGGTTACGACGATAATTTTTTAGACATTGCAAAAATCTCTAATTTAAAAGTTAACCTCCAGTAACCACCTTAATCATCTTAATTAACATATTATCTTTGACCTTCATGTTATCAGGTACAATTTTACCCTCAACAACGGCAAGATATTCTTCAGGATTTATGCCAAGTTTCTCCATAACATCTTCAATGGTACCTCCTTCATCTACTTCAACAAGTTTTTCCTTATCTTTAAGCAAAATCTTAACTTTCATTAGCATACTTTTCCTATAGGTTACTCTGAATTCTTCCTAGATATGCTTTTAGAAAATCTTCGCGCAAATCTATCTTATATCCAAATTTTTTAAAATCTAGTAACTTTTCATCAGTAGTTACTAGTACACCATCAGGAATCGCTTGCAAAATCTGAAATAGATACTGGTCTTTCCTTGGAACTTTTTTTAGCTTTAGTGGGAGCATCTTCTCTTTTTTCAGTATTTCACATTTTTCAGAGTTAATTAAAAAAGTTTGATAAAAATATTTACTTATTTTACGTATTTCTAGGGAGGAGTCTCTCATCAGCTTACTATAAAACTTTTTTAAAAAAGGGCTACCTCAAGAACCACCAACTGTCGCATTTTTCCTCAACACTTTCCAGAAATTTGAAGGCTTCTCTTTGTTTTTCCTTACCGTTTTCTCCTTTTAAATCATAGATCAACCACTCATCAGGGATTATATAAACACTCATTACTCTATTTTAAGAAATTTTTTAATATCTTCAAGTTCATCCTCAATAAAGGATCTAAGGCCTCCTTCAACTTGCCCATTCTCAGATACCTTCTGAGATTTAAATAATGTTTCTTTTTCTCTCTCTTTTCAGCAAAAAATATAGTTATTTCTTGTGGTTTGAGTTCTTTACGAGAAACAAGGCTCAAAAATGCCAATAAAAACGATTCGCTATGTGTAGAAATTAGGAAGTTTTTGTTTTTATCCTTAGCAATCTTAGCTAAAGCATGAGCAAGTCTTCTTATAGCCTTTGGGTGAAGATGGATTTCAGGTTCTCCAATGCAAATCATATTAGCATCTTCATGCAAAGACTTTGTTAAAAGCCAGACAAGCTGATTTATGCCAAATCCGTCATTAACAATATCTGCGGAAGTACCTAATGGTTTTTCTGTTGTAATTAGAGAGAAAAGAGAAGTTCCAGGTTTTACATGTACATGAAGATCTCTGTTTGCAATCATTTCAAGGTAATTGCTTGTCTCACGAACAATCCACTGATTATTAGCTAAAAAAGTTGCTATTTCATCTTCCGTCTGAAATTTCTCAATTGAAACTACAGAATAAAGTGGTTTAGAAAAACCCCGCTTTAAAGGAACAAAATCTATCTTTTTAGAAACTTCTACTATACTGTTTAAAATCTCAGCTATTTTTCTTGCCTTTTCGGAGGATTTTGGAGATTGCTTTGCTGGCAAAACTTCAGCTACAACGCCATTCCATTTAATTTTAAATTTTTCCCCATCCAATTCAATTTCCCTTTCGTCTTTTTGATTAAGTGGATAAGGAAAAGAACATGCTATTTTTAGTTCAGTTTTCAAATATCCCTCAGCTCTCAATAAAAATTCACCAGCTTTTTCCCTTAAAGTAATCCTATAATTTAGTTTAGTATTAGCTTTCTTTGTTTCAATTTCAAATACAATTGGAAGCCTTATCTTATGATCAAATACTACAGATTCAAAATTACCAAGATTTATAAAAACCTAAATTAAAGAAATTTTATATAGATTGGTTAGATTCAGAACAATATTTCTAAAAACTAATAAAGAATAAAGAAGACTAGATTTGCCAGTAGCATTAGGACCATAAATTATAGTTATAGGGGTAAGCTTTATACTTTGAGATTTAATAGACCTAAAATTTTCTAATTTAAAGCTAAAATTGCACATATTTTTATTATGGTTTTTATTTTATAAAGGACCTGTCAACCTACCACCTCCTGTATACAACAAGTTATACAATCCGCAAAACTCAAGCAAAATTCGTAAACTGCTTTAAATTTCCCAGTAAGGCTCTTAGCATGAAAACAATTATAAAATCTCTTGGTTCTATGCTTCAGCAGGAAAAAACCATTGCTCAATTACATTCCTTAAAGCATAGCCATACCATGGTCCTCTATCGCAAAGAATTAGTTTTGACTTGCCAATGCAAACTTTCAGCACTTTTTTCATAAAAATTTAAAGCATCTAAACTACTGTGCCACTTACTTGTATATATTGCAATTATTTCGTTGCTATTAACATCTATTGCAGCAAAAAGTAAAAACCATAGGGCTTGCTTTGTCTCATATTGCAACAGCTTTGCGCTTCTTTTTCTTTGGGTTAAACAAAAATCTTGCTCTCTTGTAAATT
>Ga0190367_1000418_pt1 | contig 31594 bp, 30 predicted proteins | sample 4872181011_MG_FD_171838 | JGI IMG/M metagenome (GOLD analysis project Ga0190367, IMG submission 171838) | Hydrothermal vent microbial mat bacterial communities from Southern Trench, Guaymas Basin, Mexico - 4872-18-10-11_MG | ecosystem: Environmental > Aquatic > Marine > Hydrothermal vents >...
TTAAAGACGTAGATTTTATTTACTAAAGCTTCATCTATTACTAATTTCACGTAGATAGATGCTTTAAGGAACTTATATTTTTAAGCTAAAATATTCTAGTAATGTTTCTTAAACCATCGAAATCTCTATCATTTGAAATTATTGTATAGATATTATGCTTAAGCATTGTTGCTAAATGAATTCTATCTTCAAAGTCTCGCGGCTTCTCTAGGCTTCTGGCATTACTTAAAATACTTGCTGTTAAGGGGAGTAGCTCTATTTCAAGTTCTGAAAGAATCTGATCTATGTCTTCGAGACCTGTCAGTACATAGAGTAGCCATGCTGTTAAAACTGAAGTAGATAGCATGCCTGAGTACTTGCTTAAGAAAGACTTAGCTTTTTCTCCGAAAAGAGGATGTGCTGTTAAGTAATAGTATAGTACGTTAACATCAATGTATATCTTTTCTAAGTATTTTTTCTGTCTCATTTTTTACAGCCTCATCTATTTTCTCGGGTGAAGTATACTTCGGTTTCCCTGCAATACCGTAGTATTTTTCAATAGCAGGTTTAATTGGCTCAAGAATAAGAGTATCGCCGTCAGTAATTATTCGGTATTTCCTATACTTCAGCCTGCGTCTTATACTTGCAGGAATATAGATACGTCCATGAGAATCTAATTCGACTATAGCAGACACATTACAATATTTTTTACCAAAATATATATCTTTTGGTACAAGATATAAGGTGTCCCAGGTACTTAGATTTTACTAAAGGGCTTACTGCATTTTATCGAAATATGGTTAAGTGATAATTTAGCGAATCTACAGCATATATTTTCCGTTGTAGAGGTTGAGTATAGGTTTATTTTCATTGTCGCAGGCTATTGGAATCCATATTATGCATAGTTTTTCTATAGTAATTTCTTTTTTCCTAGGTTTAATTCTATATTCTTTGATTTGAGATAGCTTTAGCTCATATTCTTTTTGAAGTTTCTTTATTCTTGTCTCTAGTTCTGAGTACAGGATTTTACGCTCTGTTTCAAGCTTGCTTAATCTCGCTTTAGATAACGCTATTTTTCTCTCTAGCTGTCGTATAGTTTTCTTAAAGTCTTGTTTACCTCTTTTCTTTCTCTTCTTTCCTGCTAAAAGATACATTGTAGTGATTAGAGTATCTACCGCCTTTTCTCGCTTAATAGTGCTGAGTTCTTTTTCTAGACGCTTTAATACCTCTTGCTCATAAGCTATCTTACTTTCAATACTTCTTAACTGTTTTAGATAGTATTCTTTAACGCTAGCTATTTTCAGCTCTACCTCTTTCCATAAAATACTGCCTACTCTTCTTCTGAATGATTCTAGGCTCTCGTTAACTTCTGAAACATATTTTCCTCCTAGAGCTGTGTAGACTACAAGGATATTGTTTTCTGCTACGTGGTTTTTGACTAGCTGTTGAAGAGACTTTATGAAAGACTTCTTAAAGAACTTGGGTGATAGTTCTGCGAAAGAAAATCGTGGATCTCTATCTGTCTTCAGCTCTTCTCTTTTCAAGTCACTTAGAGTAAGCCCGTAGGCTTTGCTCTCTTCCAAGACAGGGTTCTCGCATGCCTCACAGAGATACTTTACTGTTTTAGAGTAGTCTACTGGAGGTCTTTTTCTGACTACTTCTATTTTGGCTTCAATGTAGAGAGCAGGATAGTATACTGGCTTAAATTCTCTTAAAGGGAACTTAGGTGGTAGATAGTATACTTCAAGGTCTTCGGGAAATGTGTGTATTAAAGTCGTTTTGCTGGGCTTGAGGAGAGGCCGCCTTACTTTAAGTCTCGGCTTTAAGCCTAGCCTAGATATTTCGTTGAGAGTCAGCGGGCCTCTTAAATACGATATAGCCCATCTTGTTTTAAATAGAATATTTCTATTTTTCTTAGCGTCGTATAGGAGAAAGATACGCCTGCCGAGCAGTGATATTATTGTCGAAAGTTCTTTTTCATCAAAGCCTCCACTAGAAGCAAGTTTAAGTCCCTCTAGTACTCTTCTCTTATCGTTTTCTGTCTGAAGCCTACCGATAATCCATAAGCCTGCGTTAGTCAAGGTCTTATAATCTAAGTCCACGGGGTTCTGAGTGGCGAGAACTAGTCCTAGACCAAAGGCTCTAGCCTGCTTGAGCAACATTAAGAGAGGTGTCTTAGAGGGAGGATTACGGGGATAAGGAGGAAGATAACCGTAGACTTCATCGAAGTAGAGGAGATATCTCAGCTTAGAGGAGCCGGGTCGCGTAAACATCCAGGAGTATAAGGCTTCTAGTATTAGCGTTACAGCAAACATTCTTTCAGACGGCTCAAGATGCGCTAAATAGAAGACCACTGCTCTAGGCTTTCCCTCGGGACTCCAGAACAGTTTATTGAAGTCTAGTGGAACTCCAGTAAACCATGTCCTGAAGCCAGGTGAAGCTAAGACTCTGTTTAAGTCTCTTGCGAGCTTTTTGCGCTCACTCACGGGTATAAAGGCGTCTACTTCAAGGGCACCGATTCTATCTAAAGGAGGGTCTATGATATAGGAGAGGAGCTTTGAGTAGTCTAGCGGCTCTTTTCTCCTCCAGCAGTACTCAACTATACTCGATATCAACACATGCTCGTAGCTCTTCAAAGGATCGCTAGGGCGTCCAGCTAACTCCAGGAGAGCTGAGACAGTCACCTTAATTTTATTCAAGAGTACTTCCTCGTGTTCTTTCCAATTCAATGTGTCGGGAGGAGTCAGCTCGGAGAGAAGCGATAAAGGAATACCAGCAGTACTGCCAGGAGTGACCACTATGACTTCGCTTTCTTCAAAAAGTTTCTCTCTTCTGTCAATTAAATTATATTTCCTTAAAGATTCTTCGTGCTTTTCAAAAACTTCACGAGCATATTCCTCTGGAAGCATGCCTGATCGAACGGCTTCCTCTGCTTCAATCCACTTTAAGTACTCCTCTGGAGTCCTGAGTCTTAAAGCTATGTTTACAGCATCTCCCTTAGGATCAATCACTGCTACTGGCACTCCATGAATCAAGGCTTCTTCGAGAAGAACGGTAGCTAAGCCTGTTTTACCAGAACCAGTCATACCCACGATAACACAGTGCGTTGTAAGTGTATCGGGGTCTAAGTGAAGTTCTTCCGCAGTTTCCTTGAAGCCAGGGTATTTGACGACGTGTCCTAGATACATTTAATTAATTACCTATTTGACGATTATTTAAATTGAACCTAGTTTCTTTCTTATAGTCTTGGTCCAAGTTTTATACGTCTGAACAGCGCACGACTAAAGAAGATATAGCCTAGCGGAGCCAGAATTGCTGCCTGCACTGATAAAATACAGAGATCGGGTAGAAGCGTACTCGTAGTCATGTTCATTAAAAGTGCTCTTCGGATTACTTTAAGAGTATAGGTATGAGGGAGAAGAAGCGAGAAATACTGAAGTGTTTTAGGGAGAACGTCTATTGGAAAATAGAGACCAGAAGCTATTTTCGATAAAATTTTCGTAGTCCATTGAATAGGTTCTGTTCCTCTATGGACTCCCGTATAAAGGTAAATGCTAGCTGAGATCAAGCCGAGTCCCGCTGTAGCTATAATACCCAAAGTAAATGCTAAAAGAGAGTGAATAATGCTACTTAAGGTCAAGTAGTATGTTGTTCCTAAAGCAATATAGCCTACAGTTAAGTAAAGTAGGGAGATAATGGAGATTCTTATATAATCCCATGTGATCTGCGCTAAAACCCAGAGACCTATGCTAATATTATTTAACGACAAGTAGTCTGCTATGCTCAGTCTCTGAACAGCTGTCATGTACCCTGAGTAGTAGAGATTTCTGACTACAAAGTATATGTTACCGACATTGTAGTTCAAGAATCTAATGGCAATTATGCCGGTGATAAGATAAGCTATAGGGTCAGCACTATACCTAGCTTTGAAGACAGAGCCTCCTCCCAGAGCCTGCATGAAGAAAAACCATAGAAAAAGATCGACTACGAGTTCTACTGCTTCAAAAGGAAAAACCCAGATAAAATAAGCGTATTTTGTTACAAAATGTCTCCTACCTACAACTTTAATTAAATTAGCAAGCATTTTAATATTAACCAAAATCTTATTCATCATATCACCGCCTCTTAACATAAATTAAGTAAGCCTCCTCAAGGCTTCGAGGAACAACTTTAATTGACTTAATGTAGTCTACTTTTATTCGAGATAAAAGTTTACTCAAGTATATATGAGCCTCAAATATATTAACATATAATCTTAAAAAATCTCTAGTATACTCCACTTCAGGCAGACTTATTTTCTCTAGATCCTCTGCCCCTATCTTCTTACGGAACTCTACTTCTATACAGGCATTCCTACCTCTAAAGGCTTCAGAAAGAAACTCTTCTATTGTTCCGCGAAAGACTATTCTCCCACTGACCAAGACAAGCACCTTATTGAATATATCAGCTAGCTCTACAGGATGGTGAGTAGCATAGACTATTGTTTTACCTTCTCGCTTAAGCTCTGAGAGAATTCTCTTAAAGAGCTCTCTTCCCTCAGGTGAGAGTGCTTCAGCAGGCTCATCAAAAAGATAGATTTCAGAAGACTTAGCTAAATTTAGAGCCAGCACTACTCTAGCAGCTAGTCCTGTTGAAAGAGCTCCAAACTTGTACTCAAAGTAATCGTCTATCTCAAGCAGTTCAGCGAACCTAAGAATTTTGTCAAAGTTTATCTTTAGAAGATCTGCTATAAGTGAAAGATTCTGTTCAACAGAGATAAACGGGTCGAAAAGAGCGCATCCTGTAGTTAAGCTAGAAATCAACGATACTTTACTTCTCACAAAAGATAGATCTTCTTCGAGTCTTCTGCCTAAAATCTTCACTATACCTCTGGAAGGTAGCATGAGTCCGGCTAAGATTTTAAGTAACGTAGTTTTACCAGATCCATTCGGGCCCAGCACAAGTACGCAGTCCTCTTTGTCTACAGTAAAACTAACACCGCTCAAAGCCGTAACATATCTCCCGCGGCTTTTTTCAAAAATATACTTAACTATAGCTGAAGGCAAGTTATAAGGACCAGGTAGCTTAGAAACAATAGGATAATCATAGAACTTATACAGGTTAACTACTTCAATAGATTTCTCGAAAAATCTCATCCACTATCTATAATGAAAACTGAGAATTTATTCTTTTCTCCCAGTTATCTTAGAATTAAGTAAAAATATTTATGAGTATGTACGAATCTTTAGGTCAAAAATAGCCCATTATTCAGTCAAGTCAGCATCTTTATTCACACGAAATAAAACAACTAAAATTTAAGTAATTAACTCTAGTAGTATAACATGTAGGTTAAGCAGATAAGTACTTCAATAACATACTATTAACAGAAATTCTACCAGTCATTTGCTCTATGAGCTGCTATCTCGCTTGCCGCGTAAACTCGGTACTAATATTATTTGCTGCAGAGTGCGGGATCAACAATTTATTGAGAGAGGACACAGTATATCTGGTATATTTTCCTTTTTTAGAAGATATCTGCGTGCAAAGCAGCCTCCTTTGCAAACATAGTTTACATTACATGATTTGCATTTACTAGGTATTGATGCTAGGATGTCATCTACATATCTTAGATACTTTTCCTTAAGTTCCTTGAAGTCTTCTTCAAGGAAATTCCCTACAATTATGTCGAGTGTATCGCAGAGCAAGAGGTCTCCGCTAGGGCTTATATCTACCATAGTGAGAGTAGGACATGTTCCTACGTGAACATAGCCTCTCAAATATAGTTTAGCGAAAGGAGCACACCAAACTGAGGCGTCTACACTTAGCTCAAAGGCTTTCTCCTCAAAAGATATAAGTGCTTCTCTTACCTGGTGGTAGTCTGGCATAGCCTCTCTAGCTCTTTTAGTCGAGGGAATAACAGGTATGCAGGAAATATAGTCTACGTTCAAGTCTGCTGCCAGCTCTACATAGCCCGCTATGTCAAAATAATTATGCTTAGTTATAGTGAATGAGGTATGTACACTAATGTTTCTTTTCTTAAGCACCTTAATTCCCTCGATAACTTTCTTCCAAGTCTCATTGCCCCTTATATAATCGTGTACTCGTGGATTTGAGCCATCAATACTTGTTAAAACATAGACGTCTCTTCTTTCCAGTTCTCTAGCTATTTTATCATTCATTATCATTAAATTAGAAAAAATAGACACGGAAATACCGTGGTCAAGAGCACAGTCAATTATTTCAAACAAATCTTTTCTAAGTAGAGGCTCTCCTCCAGTGAAATTTACTGCAACTACACCTAAATCAGCCAGCTTAGAGACTAGCCTCAGTGCCTCTTCAGTAACTAACTCTCTCCTCCACGGTCTCTCTTTAACATAACAGTGTCTGCAGTCTAGGTTACACTTCGCTGTAATAAGCCACACTATATATCTAGGTCTACTCATACTGCCCAGGCCCGCCCAGTCCTAAAATGCGCTAAATTACTTACAAGGAACTACTGATATAAGTTTCTAGTCCTCATAGACTAGGAATAAATTTTATATATGAATCTAATGTTCTCCTTAATGGATAACATATGGAAGACAGCAGTCCTTCTTCTGAGAATTTTTCGTCTAGCAGGACAGCATATAAGGTCATCTTGTTGCTTGGTTTAGTAAGCCTTTTCGGCGACATAGTATACGAGGGGGCTAGAGGGCTTATACCAGGGTTTTTCCTCTATTTAGGTGCTTCAGCGACTATAGTTGGACTAGTGACTGGTTTAGGCGAACTAGTGGGATATACTGGGCGCCTTGCAGGAGGATTTTTAGCCGACTTGAGTAAAAGATACTGGCTCTTTATTTTCGTCGGCTATGGACTGATAGCTGCTCTTCCCTCGATGCCCGTCAGTTTAATTGTTGGAGGATGGATTCTAGCTGCTTCTCTAATAATACTCGAGAGATTCGGCAAGGGATTTAGAGCTCCAGCAAGAGATGCTATAATAGCTTCAGTTAGCTCTAAAATAGGGAGGGGGAAAGCTTTCGGAATCCATGAGTTCTTCGACCAGCTAGGAGCCATTACCGGTCCTCTGCTGGTAGCCGGCCTAATGGCACTTACTCAAGAAAACTACGTTGTCGCGTTTACTTCTCTCTTTTTACCCTACTTTGTTCTAATAACTGTTCTTTCACTAGCCTACTTCAGTATAAGAGGTATTAAAGCTAAATCGAGTAAGAAGTACTCTATTAGGGGTCCTATTTCGAGGTCCTTAGCGATGTATACTACTGGAGTCTTCTTAAACAGTTTAGGTCTAATTCCAGCTTCTCTTATACTCTATAGGGCTGGCTTAATTGCTAAGGGATACGAGTGGCTCATTCCAGCAGTATATGCTCTAATACAGCTCATAGATGCTCCTTCAGCACTGGCGGCAGGCTTCGCTTACGATAAAAGAGGAATCTCTGTACTATACGTGCCTTTCTTCCTTTCAATAGTTATTTCACCTCTACTTTTCACTGGAGAGACTCTGCCCGTAGTCTTAGCGACGGCTGTTCTTTACGGAATAGTATTAGGAATGATCGAGTCGACTTATAGGGCGGCTATAGCTGATTTAGCTCCACCGAAGTACCGTGGAACAGCATACGGAGGCTTCTACACGGCTCTCGGATTAGGGTCTCTTTTAAGCGGAGCTATATACGGGCTAATGATAGACCTCGATTTCACAATATGGCAAGTAGCGGTCTACGCTATCTTAACTGAAGTCCTAGCATCGATTCTGCTGACTCTAACAATTAAGAGCCTCAGACAGTCCTCAGGTAATACTCCCGTATAGTCGAGGAGAGCGAGGATCCAAGTATATATCCTAGTATTTATTATGTAATTATAGATGCTTTTTAGAGACCTAGTAGAGCTCTGTTCTAAACTCGAGAAGACTACTAGCAGGACGGAGAAAGTCCTATACATAGCGGAGTTTCTCAAGAAGCTAGACTTGAGTGAAGTAAAGCCAGCAGTATGGTTTTTAACAGGGAGAATTTTTCCAGACTACGAGGACAGAAAGCTGGATATCGGCTGGGCTACTGTAAGCAAGGTTCTCAAGAGCCTTAAGTCTACTGGAAGGCTTTTAGCCAAGCCTATGACTATACTTGAGCTCCACAGAGCTTTACTCAAAATATCGTTGGTCGAGGGTGAGGGTTCGAGAAGGAAGAAAGAGAGACTTCTTCTCAGCATTCTTTCAAGCATGACTCCGAATGAAATGGAGTATTTTTTGAGAATACTTTTCGGTGAAGTAAGAGTTGGGGCTGCAGACGGATTAGTCTTAGACGCTATAGGAAAGGTAGCTGGAGTAGATGAGGATACTGTAAGGAGAGCCTATATGTTTATTGCGGATATAGGTGAGCTAGCAGAAACTGCTTTAGCTAAGGGAGCTAAGGGTTTAAGAAACGCTACGCTCCAGTTATTTAGACCCGTTAGACCGATGCTAGCTGAAATGTCCTATGACATTAGAAGTACTATAAGAGAGCTGGGTGGAATTGCTGCTTTTGAATACAAGTACGACGGAATAAGGCTGCAGATACACCGTAAAGGAAATGAAATAAAAGTATATACACGGCGGCTCACAGATGTTACTAATAGTCTGCCAGATGTAGTTGAAATAGCGAGAAACATAAGGGCTGACGAATACGTGATCGACTGTGAGGCTTTGAGCTTTAAAGACGGGAAACCTGTGAGATTTCAAGACTTAGTGAAGAGAATTAGGAGAAAATACGATGTCAGGAGAATGGTTAAAGAAATACCTCTCGAAATAAGGGCTTTTGACCTACTATATCTTAATGGAAAGGTCTTAGTAGACTTACCCTACGCGGAGAGATGGAGTCTTCTAGAGAAAATAGTCGATGAAGAATACTTGGCGAAAAGAATAGTTACAGGAGACCCTAACGAAGCAAAAAGATTTCTAGAGGAATCCGAGAAGGAGGGCCACGAGGGCCTCATGGCAAAGAAGCTGGATAGCCCCTATACTCCAGGAATACGCGGGAAGTACTGGTTTAAAATAAAACCCGCGCAGACAATAGACTGCGTTATCATAGCAGCTGAGTGGGGGCATGGAAGGAGGAGAGGATGGCTGAGTGACTACCACTTAGCTGTATTAGACGAGGATAGCGGAGAATTTGTTATGGTCGGTAAGACGTTTAAGGGTCTCACGGACGACGAGTTTGAAGATATGACTAAGAGGCTTCTAGGGCTCAAGATAGGGGAGAGAGGGCACATAGTGTATGTCAAGCCTAGAATAGTAGTTGAAATAGCTTTCAACGAGATACAGAGGAGCCCTAAGTATAAGTCAGGGCTAGCTTTAAGGTTTGCTAGAATAACTAGAATAAGATACGATAAGTCTCCCTACGATGTAACAACTCTAAGCGAATTAAAGAGACTTTACGAGAAGCAATTTGAGAAGAAATCACGTATAGAAGAGTAGCACCACCTTTAATCAAATAACCTATTTATCCTCTGAGAGCGAAGTATCTCTGTGGAAGACAGGTTTCTCAAAGAATTTTATGGAGAGTTTCTTGAGCTTAACCGTGAATACAACGAGGCTGTGGCTAAAGGAAAATATGATGAGGCCATAGACCTCGGGATTAAAGCAATGAACCTTCTCCTTGATGTTGTTAGGAAGAGGATACTAGAGAGCCTTACTAGTCAGACGGCAATAGAGATTGTATCCGATATAATTAACTATTATGAGAAGGGGCTCGCTTACGTCGAAGGGCTTCGAGAAGCCAGTCGAAAGGTTCCTCTGCTTTACGCGTATGAAGCTAAAGAGAGAGCATTAGAGACTCTCGCGAGAGATATTAGGGAGCTTTTTAGCTTTGCTTTAGGAGCACTTGTAATGTTAGCAGAAATAAGTAACCTAGCTAGACTGAGTAATGAAAACTAGTATTCTTTTAAGGTTTTATAATCGAATTCCCAGTTCCACATTTCTCTAGCAAGCTTTCCGTCGTACAGAAACTTGTCTTTTATCTTCTCTGCTTCTTTCAGTTTTCTCTGATGTTCTTTAAGGAAGGCTTTTATTCTCTCAGCGAGCTCTTTTTTACATTCCCCGCAGAGAAGTTCTCCTCTAGTACATTTTTCGTATCTTTCTGAGAGAGCTTTATCCGAGGGCTCGAAGAGTATTCTAAACCACTGGTAGACACAGCAGATATTCGGGTTTCCGCCTCTTTCTCTCTGTTCTCTGATTGTAGGCTGTCCTCCTGTAAAGGCATTCATTATTTTCTTAGCGGCTACCTCAGGAGGGTCTCTGAGGAAGATAGCAGTCTCGGGTTTTGATGCAGACATTTTAGACTTAATGCCCTCTAAGCCGGGAATAAGTATTGACATGAGGCTTGCAGTCTTATAGTAGCCCAGCTTCGGGGCTATGTCCCTCTGTATTCTGAAGTAGGGATCCTGGTCTATACCGTAGGGTATGAGGCACCGCTTTTTCTCGAATAGCGTCGGGACTATCTGTAGTGCTGGATAAAAGATAAGTCCAATAGATGTTTCACCATGAAAGCCGAAGACAGCTTTAGCTAGAGAGAAGTTTACTCTTCTAGCGACAATTACTGCGGCTGTATACAAGTGCTTTATGTACTCTCTGTCCTTAAAGATAAAGGTTCTATCGAGGTCGAAGCCTAAGGCAATGATATCGAGTATTGTCTGCTCTACAAGAGAGTCTACTTTAGCTAGGCTAGAGGCCTTTTTAGCTAAATATTTTTCTTCGTCAGGTATCATTATGTAAGTGTTTACTTTGAATTTTTCTTGAAGCCACTGAGTCATAACAAAGGGCACTATATGTGCTAGATGCATTGTACTACGGCTAGGAGCTATCCCTGTGTAAAGAAAGAACCCCTTCCCATCAGCATAGTCTTTAAGAACTAGATCTAGATCTCTGTGTGCATAGAATATTTTTCTCGATAAAAGCATATGAAGGTCTCCTGTATGCTTTTTAAGTTCTGCTAAAAGTTCATCTGTTACTCTGTACGCACCGAACTCTTTAAGCAGTTTTTCGTAGTCTACGACGCCTTCAACTTCCCATGGCGTAAAGACAGTCTCCTCCGGCATTGTCCCAGGGCATTAAATAAACAGAAGTAATAAAAACTTTAGCTCTATACAATTTCTAAACTAAGCAACATCTGCGGGCAAGAGTCGGCGGAATATTTATCGGCAGATTAAGATCGAGTCGGTCAAATATTGAAAATACTTAATAGACTATATTGCATATTGATTATGTAAATATGGCTCTGAAAGAAGTTGCTGAAGAGCTGGGGTTTGATGAAAAAGAGCTTGAGAAAAAAGCTTTGAGAGCATTTATTATAAGTGAGCTACGTAGAGTTAAAGCTGAAAAGGCTTGTATTTTGTTGAGATATAAAAAATATGGTGTGAAAAGCATAAGTGATCTTTTTAAATTAATTGAAAAGGATATTATAAGTGATGTTGATGTTCATGATGATTTAATAAAATTAGATTATCTTGAACATGTAGAAAAAAAGTTGATAGATCTATTGAAAAACTTAAAATTAGAGTAATGATAAAACTATATAGGAAACTCGGAAGAATAGCGTTAAAAGAGTTTTCAGATATAGTAGTTGATGTAGAGTATCGTGAAGATAGGCTGCGAATACATATAGTCGATGGAAGTTTTCTTGACGTATGGTTTTCGCTAACTATAAAAGGTAAATATGCCTACCACTGGGAGAGGAGATTTATTAATGGAACTGTGTATCGGTGGGATAATGCTAGGCACGAAAAGTGGAGAAGCATAGGGACTTATCCGCATCATTTTCATGAAGGAACTCGAGAAAAGGTAAAGCCATTCTATGCCGCAAAATCTCCTGAAGACAATTTTAGGAAAGTATTGAAGTATATTAGAAACTATTTGAGTAGCCGAAAATGACTTAAATTTTATGCAAGGTATCCAGTTTTACTTAACTTGATGACATAGTCTCCTACGTTTACTCCTAGTTCTTTGGCGATGTTTCTGCATTTTGCTTTAAGCATATATACGACTGGTTTCGAGGGGATATCGGCTTCTGATAGATATTCGAAGTTAGCCATGCCTTTCGATATTACTATATCTGAGCTCATGTACTCTTCTTTAAGTTCACTGCTTACTTCGTTCCAGAATATACTTGAACCATCCGTGCCCGAGCCTATTACTTTACAGTATTTGCTGAGTCCTATTTCTTCGGCTTCTTTGAGCGTTATGTCGTTTTGAAATGAACCTGACTTAACTACGGCGACTACCTCGTGGCCCATAGTTGTCAGCTGTTTTATGAGGAGTATGTCTAAAACGGCTTCACCGCAGTTATCCATTAAATACAGTATCTTCATCTTTCTCGACGAGAGTTTGTCAAATAGTTTTTTGGAGTCATCTACTGCTAGTTTTATTTGCTCGATTTCTTTTGAGAAATCTTCTATTCTAGCAGAGTATCCTGCAACACCAAAGTCTATAGCGTTTCCAGCTAGTGCCGCTAAACATGATTCTTTAAATGCGCTGTATCCTCTGAGATTTCCTATTCTTTTCTCTAATTCACTTAGTATCCTTAAGGCAGCGTCATTTGAGTAGACCTTAATTTCACGGTAGGGGTCGCTGTTTCTGCTGAGGCTTTTGACTAAACGAAATGCATTAGTCGCGTAGACAGTTACATACTCGTCGTAGTTGAGATTTCTTGTCATAAAGAGCAAAAGTTCTTTGACTGCCCGCTTGAGTCTATCTTCTTCACTAATGAGCTTTAGGAGCTCATTTACTCTGACTGTAAGTATACAGGGTACACACTCAGGCTTTATTTTCACGAAGTTACTTCAAACCAAACTACTTAATAAACTAAACTTACTCTATTTCAGGTACCTCGCCTCTCTTTATCGCCTCAGCTTCATAGTCTTCTATCTCGTCTATCAGAAATCTTACTAGTTCTTCACTTATAAGTGGCCTTCCGTTTACCAGTGGATACGCGTAGGGCAAGTGCACTGTCAAGTATTCATCGACTCTGATGTCTAAGCCTATTTGGACAGGTATTTCTTCTAGCTTTTTCCCTTGAGATACTTGGAGAGCCATATATACTGCGCCATCAATAGCGAACTGGTAGTCGCCTAGAGTTCTGGCCTTAGCTTCTTTAAGGCGGCTAGTTAAGTAGAGCCAGGTTCTTCTCCTAGGCGGGTCATCGCCCATTATTCCTCCTACGACAACATATTCTATGTTGCTGAAGTCTTCTGGTACAAGGTGTTTTGAAGCCTTCTGATCGAGCACTATTATCTTCCTTCTATCTACTTCGAGTTCACATATACTCTCACTTAGCGCTTCTCCTAAAGCTGACAGCTTTCTTCTAGTTTTCTTTTTCTTAACGTTAGTAAATATTAGCTTCTCTTTTCCAACTAGCCCTGATACGTGTTTGTACTCTATCCACAGCCACTTACTTAGCACTGGCTCTAAGTGCTCGATAACTATTTTCATAAAACAGGTACTTTCTGTCCCTCTTCTATAGACTTTACTATACTGCCTAGGACTTTGATGTTGTGGAGAGCGTCATCGGGAGTGACTATAGGCTCCTTCTTTTCTATAAGGCACTCTACGGCGTGATGTATGGCTTCTCTAGTGAATCCTACATACTTCCTGTTAATTAAGTAGCCTGAGGCATATCTAGGGTAACTGTACTTTGTTGACGCTACTTCTATTCCCTGGCTGAAGTCTTCAATGAATATTGAGCCTTCTTCACATAGTATTTCTGCTCTAAAATCGACTATTGAGGGGAGTGACTCGGGGAGAATCCACGCGGATTCTAAAACTGCTTTTCCTCCTCTGCTGAACTCAAGTACTGCGACCACATAGTCGTATGTGTCTACTCCTCTAGATTTCAGATATTTTTTCGAGGCGAAAGCGTATACCGAGGAGACTCTGTCGTCGAATATCCAGCAGGCGAGGTCTGCTGTATGGCTCATGAGGAAAAAGACCACGCTTGTCTTAGAAGCCCAGGAGAGCATTTTAAAGGGAACATATTTCGTGTCACTTAGCCTGAAGTAGGCGTAAAGTGGAGCACCCAGTTCTCCATTGCTTATTCTCTCTTTTGCAATGGCGAAGGGAGGGTTCCATCTATTAGCAAAGTCCACGAACAACATTAGCTTCTTAGATTTCGCCAGATTGACCATTTCTTCTGCCTCTTCGATACTGGTTGCTAGCGGCTTCTCTACAATAACATTCACGTCATTTTTGAGAGCGTAGATTACTGGCTCAAAATGTAAGAAGTCTGGTGTAACTACAGAGACTACATCAAGCTGTTCTCTTTCGATCATCTCCCTGTAGTCTGTGTATTTTCCCTGAATACTATACTTAGAAGATATCTGATTCAAGCGCTTCTCATTGATATCAGCTATAGCTACTAGATCTACTAAGGGGTAGGTCTTATATGCTTTGACATGCTCTTCTCCTTGAATCCCTACTCCAATAACAGCAGCTTTAATCTTCACATAATAATTGATTTACTGTAAGAATATAATACTTCGCTACTCCATATTGTTCTTTTAATTATATATACTGCTATAAGGTATTTACATATGTGAAAACAGAGAAGCTAGTAATGGCGTTCTATTACGCCTGGTACGGGACCCCCGACGGCCCTCACGGTAAGTGGGTTCACTGGAATCACCCCATAATGGCTAGAGGAGGGATTCTGGGTTACCATGATCCAGATAAAATAATAGATGGTAGACGCGATATAGCTTCAGCAGAATACCCTTTGCTAGGTCCTTACGACTCTCTCGATACAAGTGTGCTTGGAACTCACATTAAGTGGGCTCGAGAACATGGGCTTGACTGCTTTATTGTAAGCTGGTGGGGCAGAGAGAGGAGTGAAGATAAGGTACTAGAGAAGATGCTAAACATTATTGAGGAGAGAACATATGATATTAAAGTAAGTGTCTACTACGAGACTTTAGGATTAAAAAGAGACTTAAAGGAGATGATAAAAGACTTTAAGTATATTTTGAGTAAATATGCTAGCAGAGAGCCTTTCCTTAAGGTAAACGATAGACCCGTAGTATTTATATACGCAGTAGAGGCTCTTGAGAAAAGTTTTTGGAAAACAATATTCAGTGATCTTAGGTCAAGCGACCTTGAGCCGTTTCTAGTAGGCGACACTAAGGATCCTGCTTACGCTGAGATTTTCGACGGAATACATGTCTATATACCCTTAGAGGAGGCGAAGGATCCTTCAGGTAATGCTCTTAAAAGATTGTATACAAGGCTGAAAACTATTAGCAGAACTAAAGGAAATCTTTTTGCAACCACAGTTATTCCAGGATACGACGATAGAGTCATTAGAATACCGGGAAACTACTTACCTAGGAAAAGGGGTCGAGTCTACGAGATGTGCTGGAACACAGCACTAGATTTCGATCCAGACTGGATTCTAGTGACTAGCTGGAATGAGTGGCATGAAGGGACGGAAATAGAGCCTAGCAAGGAATATGGTTTCATGTTTCTTGAACTCACGAAGAGTTTTTCAGAAAAGTTTAAGAAGTAAAACTAGAGTATTACCTATTTATAGAGCCTAGTATTACCTCTTATTCTCATCGATTAGAGTTCTATTTAATTTAGAGCAAATACAGTCATGAAGCCTGCTATAGAGGTCTTAAGAGAGGCTGAAGTAGAGCCTACACCAGCAGCAATCATTTTAGCCGAGGTAATAGCGCCTAAGCTAGAGAGAGTGAGGCATAGTTACCCTGAAAAATATAGTGAACTAAAAAGAGCCTATATAGCAGTTATGAAAGAGTCTCTCAAGAAAACTAAGGTTTAGAAAAGTATTTGAACAAAGGATGACTTTTCTTTATTCTCTTAAGTCTACAGAATTTTTCAGAATACGCGGCGATAGAGCAGAGCATAGCACATACATGAAAGACTTCGGGAGCTTTCCTTATCGACCCATATATAATAAAGTCTGCTCCGTAGGCTAAGCTATATCCAAGTATTCCTCCAAGACAAATTCTCTTAGCCTCAGCTCCCAGTACCATATTCTTTTTCCATGCAGTAGCCACACCACATGGAGCTATGCCGCAGGGATACCCCAGTTTTTCTTTAAGAAACTTGAGTGCTTCAAGAGCCACTCCTACACTGGCTAAGTCCAGTACTGTTGAAAGTAGGAGTATGTTTTCTGCTGAAGAACACTTAGACAATAGACCATTTTCTCCTGCTAGGAGTTCTAAAGCTCCCTCGGGTTTGAGATTCTTTGGGTTAAACGTCTGGAGGATAATATTTTTTACCTTCAGTTCCGCTAGAGCTTCGAATTCTTCTCTCGGAGAAGCGTAGTTGACTGAAGTATAGATAACTCTACTGTTTAGCCCTACCTCACATGCATGGTTCATAGCGCTTATGCGGACTCTCCACGTGGATCCATTTAGCAAAATAGGCTTATCAGTTATAGAAGAGACGAAGTCTAGGTACTTGATTAAGGCGTCGCTTGTCTCACCAAATATGTCTACCATACAGGGAATACCCGTTTTATCGCTCCATTCTTCCTGTAATAATATCAGTTTTTCAGCCTCCTTTCTGTCAAATAATCCTCTTCTATGGTCCTCAACGATCTTGTGTTTTCTATAGAACATGCATCCTATAAGCACCATAGGATTTACTGGGCTTCCTCCGACTTCTACTCCACCGATTGTTACTAAACGTTTCTCAGAGCTATCCACGTTAATTTCAGTCAGCGAGTTCTTTAAAGAACTTTAGTCTTCTCACGATCTCTCTGATAGTTCTCTTGTCCAGAGTTTCTTCTTTAGAGAGAATATACCTATAGACTCTTTTAGGCTTAAGTATAGGTACTCCTTCCCATTTTCTCTGCTTAATTGATACGCTTCCTGTTATGACCAGTACAGGCTCTACAGGTACCTCTAGTAAAGCTTTTAGTCTTTCAGCGTATTCTTTCACCTGAGAGACAGGAGACCTTATAAGCCTGTAGTCTCTTACAGTAAATCTTCTTTTCCAGAGCTCTCCTTTGAGCGGTATTAGTCTACCTCCTTTCCAATACTTGACTTCTATAGCAAAAACTCCTGTTGGACCTACTACAACAAAGTCTATGTCTCCCTTGAAGAGGTCTACATCTGGGAACACATGATAACTTCGAGGAAGGGATTTCAGCCTCCTAAATACTTCCATTTCGCCGCGCACACCTTTCCTATATCCGACAGCACGCTTAGTGCAAATCCCTGCTCCAATAATTAGTGTTACTGAAGTAAGCGTAAGTAGAAGCCTAAAGATAAGTTTCTCTAAAGGAGTAAGAGCCACTACTAGTGTGAGAATAGAAGAAGAGAGTATGAGAACTAGAGCAAGATAAGAGTATGTTCTTGTCAATTTAGTTAGTCTGGCTGCTACTCTGCCGTGAATTCGAGCCACTAATCTACCATAAGTAGGTTAAAAGAAATAAATTTTAGGCGGAAAGAGCTTTGCCTACTTCTTTAATAGGAAGAGTCACCTGTGTTTTCTCTCTTAAGTCCTTAATAGAGACTTTACCCAATTTAGCTTCTCTTTCACCGATAATAGCTATGTAGCGAAATCCTGATTTCAGCGCATACTTGATAGCATCTCTAATGCTCCTGCTAGTATAGTCTAGTGAAACTTGTATATTGTTGCTTCTCAGAACATTTGCTACATTAAGCGCCTCTCTGTAGAATTTTTTGAAAAAGAATACGAGGACTTTTTTCTCCTCAATATTCCATGGCTCTATCTTATTTTCTCTTAAAAGCATAGCTATTCTATCAACGCCTAGAGCAAACCCTGTCGCTGGAAGCGATGGTTGTCTATATAAGCCTATAAGCTCGTCGTATCTTCCGCCTCCCCCTATAGAGAGCCTATTCCACTTTTCTCCTTCTCCTCCATAAGCCTCGAAGACCAATCCTGTGTAATACTCTAGACCTCTGACGATTGAGCAGTCTAGTCTAAATAAGTCGAGTACTTGGTACGATTCGAGAAGCTCTACTAGCTTACTGAAAAATTCCGCTAACACAGGATCTATTTTTGCAACATAGTCTGGAGAGTCCTCCAAGGGTATGATAGTGGAAGAAAAATTAGCTATTTTCTCGCAGACTTCTTGAGGCAAGTTTAGTCGAAGAAGGTTTTTGAGAAACTCTTCTTCTCCTATCTTTTTTCTCTTGTCTATGATTCTACATACATCTTGGAATCTACCTCGAGGTACTTTCATAGACTCTAAAGCCTTCTCGACGAGCCTTCTATCACAGACAAGAATCCGTAGATTAGGTGTATTTATGCTTCTAAGGCACTCTGCAGAAAGAGCCATTATCTCAGCATCTGCCTCCACGTCTTGAAGACCGACGAGCTCAACTCCAAACTGCCAGAATTCTCTCCATCGGCCAGCCTGAGGCTCATCGTATCTCCAAGCACGGCCGAAGTAACACCACTTTATCGGCTTAGGTAGCTCAGGGCGAGCAGCTATAGCTCTGGCTAGAGGAACTGTGTAGTCAAAACGTATGCCTAGTTCGCGCCCTGCTTTATCTTTAAACCAGTAAATTTCATTTATTACACCCGGACCAGCTTTCTTTTTAAGTATCTCTAGGTGTTCTAGTATAGGTGCTTCTACGGGAGAATATCCCCAGAGTACAGCTATTTTAAGAAACTTTTCTCCAAGCCACTTCAGTGCTTTCCACTCCTCAGGAAGATAGTCTCTAAATCCGCGAGGAGGCTGTAGCACCGTGAATGCAAATCACCTCTTTTCTAAACTGATAGCAGTATATAAGTTTGTACTCAGAGAAGGCGACGAGAATGTCTATATACAGTAGTTTAGCAAGTAATCTGTGAGCCCCCGCGAACGTTTCATGAGAGCGCTTCTCCTCGAGGAGCCGGATAAAGTACCCATGTTCGAGCTAGAAGTTCAGATAGCGGAAAAAATAGTGGGTAAAAGACTGATCACAGGAGACGAGTACCGTAGGCTTCTAAGAGAGGGTAAGGCTGAGAAGCTGCTGAGGCACAATGTTGAGGTTCAAGTAGAAGTATGTCTCAAACTAGGCTATGATGCTGTCAGAATACACGCAGTACCCGACTTACCTGAAGCTATAAGGCTCGTCCGGAAAATGGCTCCCCAATTAGCTATAATAGGCTCAGCTGATGGAACACTCAGCGTCCCGGGAAGTTATGCTGATTTCGCTAAGCTAATCCACAGAATGAGGAAGGAAAGAAGCCAGCTTAAGAGAGAGCTAGAGGAGTCTATTAGAAGAAACATAGAGTCAGCTAAAGCTCAGTTAGACGCTGGAGCAGATGCTATTATAGGATGTAGTGACTACTGTACAAACAGTGGGCCTTTCTTAAATCCGAGAGACTTCGAGGAGCTCATAGCATTCTACTTGAAGAAGCTTGTAGACGCGGTTCATAAGAAGGGTGGACTTTACATAAAGCATACTGACGGCAATCTCTGGCCTATAATAGATATCCTAGTCTCTACAGGCATAGATGCTCTGCACTCAATAGACCCTACTGCAGGCATGGATATAGGTGAAATTAAAGAAAAATACGGCGACGTACTTTGTCTATGTGGAAATATAGATATAGGAGTAATACACAGAGGTTCTCCCAAAGAAGTCTACGAAGAAACGCGGGCCTGCATAAGGAAAGCAGCCTATGGGGGCGGCTACATACTGTGTACAAGCAATGTAGTAGAAAGAAGACATCCTGTAGAGAACGTGCTGGCTATGTTTAAGGCAAGAGATACTTATGGAGTATATCCTATCAGTAGGCTCTAAGCCCTACTACAAAGTTATGTAGCTTCGGTCTAAACTTTACTATCTTCGTGTTCTCTCTTGACGGATGAACCCTATTAGTCAAAAACGTGACAAACAAATCTTGCTGAGGATCTATCCATATAGAAGTCCCCGTAAAACCTGTATGTCCATACGAGTCTTCTGAAAATAGGTCTCCACACGCCGCTCCTCTATGCTTGAGCTGCCATCCAAGCCCTCTCCTACTCTCAAGCCCCTCTGTATGGCAAGTAGTCATGACTTCGACGCTTCTCCTAGACAGAACACGAGTACTTCCTATAGAGCCCTTATTTAACATCATCTGGGCGAAAATAGCTAAGTCAAGTGCTGTCGAAAAGAGACCCGCGTGTCCGGCAACACCGCCCATAGCGTAGGAGTTTTCATCATGAACCTCCCCCCACACCAGCTTCTTCCTCCACTTACACAGTTCTGTAGCAGCTATCCTAGACCTGAGCTTCTCAGGAGGATTAAACATAGTGTCTTTCATGCCTAGAGGATTGAAGATTTTTTCTCTAGCAAAGAGATCTAGTCTCTCACCTGATATTTTCTCAATAATATAGCCTAACAGAATGTATCCTAGGTCGCTGTATACTACTCGGGTTCCCGGCTCATATACTAGACTTACTTTTGAGCATATTTCATTAACTACTTCTTCAGCAGAGCTACACCAGCGGTAGAAAGCTATGTGCGCGGGGAGTCCAGAGGTATGTGTCAGCAAGTGCTTTAAAGTAACTTTTTCTTTAGCTAGTCCCTTGAACGAGGGCAAAATATCCTGTACTCCTTCATCTAAGTATATTTTTCCTTTCTCAACTAAAATCATTATACTTGTAGCAGTAGCTACTGGCTTAGTCAAGCTAGCAAGGTCAAATATAGTGTTTTCTTTCATAGGAAGCTTCTCTCCTATTATAAGAGAGTACCCGTATGCACTACAGTATCCTAGGCCTCGGCTACATCCTATAGCGATTACTGCTCCTGGATAAACATCTCCCACTCGCTTCTGAATAAACTCGTCTAGCTTTTCTAAGCTATCATCATAGAAACCCATGTAGTTTAGAACATCTAGATTTTTCACAGTGAACTATTTTCACCTAAGCTTAAATTATTAAGCATGAGTTCGACAAAATACTGTGATAGGCACAGTCATTAACACCATCGGTGTACTGCTCGGAGCTTCTCTCGGACTTATCTTACGAAAACAAATACCAAGAAAGATATCCGAGAAAATATTTAATGCAGTAGGCTTATTCACAATAGCTCTCGGAGTACTTATGTCGAATTCTATTAAAAGACCCCTAGCAACAATCTTTGGACTCATCATCGGTAGCGTTATCGGCAGTTATTTACACATAGAGGAAAATCTAGGTAAGGTGAGTAACATAGTTAGAGCTAAGGAATCAAAAAAGTTCGTCCAGGGAATGTTAACAGCATTTATGACTTACTGTATTGGACCCATGACTATAATCGGAGCTATTGAAGACGGACTAGGTAATCCTTCTATAATATTAACTAAAGCGATAATGGATACCTCAGTCTCAGTGACATATGCAGCTGTCTTCGGACCTGAAGTCTTATTGAGTGCTCTTCTTCTGCTGATCTATCAGGGAAGCATAGCACTGTTAGCGCTATACATAAAAGACTTTCTCACAGAAGCAGTTATTCACGATATTACAGGAGCAGGAGGAGTAATGCTGATAGGACTTGCTCTAAACATACTTGAAGTCAAGAAAATTAAAGTAGGAGACATGCTGCCAGCACTAATCGCAGTACCGCTTCTAGGTGAAATCATTAAAACATAGTCCTTATATACTATGCTATCATTAAGCTAGAGTGTTGGTAGAGTTCGATGGTAAGAGACCTAAAATAGGAGAAAAGTGCTTCATAGCTGGCTCTGCCTACATAATAGGAGATGTTGCTATAGGGGACGAAACGATCGTAATGTTTAACGCCGTAATCAGAGGAGATTTAAATAAGATAATAGTTGGCAGAAAATGCTCTATTCAAGACAATGTCACTATTCACGCAACACCTAAGCATAAAACTATTATAGGAGATGAAGTCGCGGTTACTCACGGCTGTATACTAGAGGGATGTGAGATAGGAGACGGCACGTTGCTTGGAATGGGAGCTGTTGTACTCGAAGGAGTTAAAATCGGCCGTAACTGTATTGTCGGGGCGGGTGCCGTAGTCTTAAATAATACAGTAATACCCGACAATAGTATTGCAGTGGGTGTACCGGCTAAAGTCGTAAAAAATGTGTCTCAAGAACACTTAGAGTACTTGAAGCATGTAATTCAGACATATCAAGAGTTGCGAGAAAAGTATTTGAGTAAACTCAGTAAGTAATTTCAATATGTTTTAAATAAGATATTTGTTTGAGTAAATGAGATTGGTAGTAGATGATGATAATCCCTCGGCAGATAGGTGAAGAAGGTCTGGAGCTCTGATGAAAGCTCCACGTATATGCATTAGATAAATATTTTCTATTTTAGAAAGTTTGATAACGTCTCATAGTGATATACTTTAAGATACTTAGAGTAAGTTAGTAGAGAGTGATGTCCTAAAGTATTGAACATTATTTGTCTTTAAAATAATTTTAATAGACTATTTTATTCAGATGTTAATATTTAGTTAAAAACCAAATATAGAATATTTTTTGTTAATAGTTCACTATGAGAGATTGTTGAAAAGGTTTTAAGTGCGCGCGGTATAGATTAGAAGAAGCTCGTATGGTCAGTCACTACGAGCTAAAACAAAGATTCATGAATCATCCCTACATAAGAAGACTTTATGAACAAGTGTATGAAAAGTACTTAGAAAGAGCCACTAATTTGGATGATTTAAGGAGAATAGCTGAAGAATTCTATCATAAGGAAGGCGAGCTGTTAAGTAAGGTAAGAAGAGAGTTTTCTAACGGAGTCTCTTTAACTAAATATATTGACTTAATACAGGATTTTGCTTTAGCACTAGTTCTCAGAGACTACTTGGGATGCTTTAGAGAGGTATATGGAGGAAAATGCGGCATATTATACCTGGCTGAGAAACAGTTTGTAGCTAAGATGAGAGAACTCCGCCTAGATTATGATGAAATATTTGAGATAATCAAGTACATAACTCATCCATGTCTCATTTACGAAATGGGTGTAGAGAAAAACGGACAGCTAGAGAAAATCCTCGATCTATATGATGAGAATAGAAGGAAGATCATAGAGAAGTACGTGAAGTGCCTACAAGAGATAGCGGTTCTCAATAGTAAGGATGAAACTCGAGAAAATGAAATAAGAGAGATAATTAGCTTAATGCTACGTAAAAAGCTCTATCTGCTAATGGCCTACATATTTTTGTATATGAGTAAGCCGAAAATAGATCACATTCTGTAATTTTTCATAGTATTCAGCACTAACCTTTTAGCGTACTCTAACTTCTCGTCAAGCTCTCTCCTATTTTCTGCCTCTACAGATATCCGTATAAGGGGTTGAGTATTAGATGCTCTAATGAGGAACCATCCTCCGCTGAAATACGCTTTGACGCCGTCAATCGTATTCACTTTCTTGTACTTACTTTTCAGTATCTCGGAAATCCTCTTAACTACTTTAAACTTTATTGAATCAGGGCACTTGACTGAAACTTCTTTAAAACAGTAGCTCGGCAAATTCTCGAAAAACTCGGAGAGAGGAGTCTCCATTACGCTACAGATTTCTATAAGTTTTGCTGCCACGAGAATAGCGTCGTCGAATAGTCTTAAACTAGGTATAGTCATGTGCCCACTACGTTCAAAGCCGATTATAGCATTATGCTCCTTAACTGCATTAATTATGTAAAAATGTCCTACTCGTGTCCTAACAACCTTTAGTCCTTTCCCCGACGCTACGTCATCTATAACGCTTGAGGAATTTATACTCGCTACAACCACGTCTCCCGGCTTTGATTTAAGGAAATTAATGAAGAGTGAAGCGACTTTCTCGGGCTCAATGAAACGCCCCTTATCATCGACTACAGCTACTCGATCACAATCTCCGTCAAATGCTAAACCAATATCATACTCTCCGCTAGAAACAAGAGACATCAGCTCCTTCAGCTTACTGGGCTTAGGTTCAGGCTCACCTAAAGGAAATAGTCCACTAGGTTCTTCGTGAATTATCTTGTAGTCGCACCCAAGTGCTTCAAGGAGCGGTCTTATCAACACTCCGGCAGTGCCGTTCATGCAGTCTACCACAACTCTGATTTTCCTCTTGATATTAACCTTAGATAAGACAAAGTCTATGTAATCACTCTTAACTTCTACTTTCTCATAACTTCCTATGCTCTTCCAGTTAAATTGCTTGAATTTCTTCGTAAGAAATACTTGCCTTATACTATTGTCTAACTCTTTTGAGTACTCGCCTCCCTCCTTAAAGAACTTGAGCCCATTGTACTCCGGAGGGTTATGTGAGGCCCCTATCATTACTCCTATTTTAGCTCCCAGCTTCTCAACAGCATAACTTAAGACTCCTATAGGTGTAACGCCAACTGACTTAACGTCTACGCCGCGGGAAAGCACACCACTCACAAAAGCTTTCTCACATATTTCTCCGTGAACCCTAGCATCTCTACCCAAGACTATGAAGTCCTTTGCTACAGTTCCTACAGCTTTACCGAAATTCAAGTAGTCCTCCAACATCAGCTCGTGCTCAACTATTCCTCGTATATCATAGGCTCTGAGGAATGAAGGTCTCCCCATATAGTGATTAAAATGAGCACAAGTATTAATGTTACTACTGTAGCCCTTTTCCCGGAGTAGATAGTTTTATTTAAATTTTCATAAATACTCCACTGTGCCTAAGACTACTGGAACAGGCTCTACTATCAGGTTAGAGGACAAGAAGGAGTTTCTCCTAGGAGTTAACTACTGGAGCAGAGAACATAATATCTTAATGTGGAGAAAATGGAGTGAAGAGTCTATTAGAGAAGACCTCACTAAAGCTAAAGAAATAGGATTAAAGGCTTTAAGAATATTTGTTTTAGCTGAAGACTTCGCCGATACTGCTGGTTCTCTAAAGGAAGAATCTGCTGAAAAACTCAAAAAATTCCTAGATATTGTAGCAGAGAACGGAATAATAGTCTTTCCAACACTCCTAGTAGGACATATGTCTGGGAAAAACTGGAGTTTCCCATGGGATTCTGAGAATAGAGTATATGATATTGATATACTAGAGAAGACTAGGCGTTTCATTAGAGAAATAGTAGCACGTTTTAAAGACCATCCTGCTATAGGCGGCTGGATAATCTCTAATGAAATAACACTCGTAGCCAAACCAGAGAAGCCACAGTACTTCTACAACTGGCTGAGAACACTATACAGAGATATAAAGGAGAGCGATCCCGATCATGTAGTATCTCTAGGCGATTCGACTTCTCCCTTCTCATCACTATTGATACCAGAGAAAATAAGAGAATATGTAGACTACTTTTCACCTCACCTATATCTCTACGACGACAATTCTATAAGACACACAATGACGTACATAGCTGTACTAGAGTACTGCCGTAGCTTAAACAAGCCCGTAATCCTAGAAGAATTCGGCTTCCCTACAAACCTATACACAGAAGAAAGCCATGCTCAGTTCATTGAAGTAGTGCTAGTAGGAGCCCTAGCCGTAGGGACCTCAGGAGCCTTCATATGGTGTTTCTCAGATTTTCCAGGGGAAGAAGACGAGCCCTACCTATGGGAGCCCCACGAACTATCTTTCGGCATAATCAAGGCTAATGGAGAGTACAAAAAGGCAGCCGAGGTAGTCAAAAAGTTCAGCGAACTTCTCGAAATACTAGACCTCGACCAGTATAGCCTACCCGAAAGAGAAGCTAGCATAGTGGTTCCAGCAACTCTCTATAGAGATCTGCCCTTCACTTTTGAAAACAACTACGAGTTATTCAAAGCTCTCTCACAAGCCTACGTCCTATCAGAGCAAGCTTCTCTTCAAACAACCTTCATTAGAGAAGACGATATCAAGAACTGTAGAACCAAGCTAATAATTATACCAAGTATACCTAGACTTCTCACAAGAACATGGAGAACCCTACTTAAGTTAGCTAAAAAAGGAGCTCTCGTATACTATTCTCACTTAAGATATACCACACACCCTCACGTCTCAGCCAGCCATATCTGGGAAGAACTTTTCGGAGTAAAGCCTTCACTAAAAGCTGGGCTCAGAGCAGAAGTAGCAGATTACCTGTACATAAAGTTCGATGACTGGGTACTAAGAATACCCGAAGTCAGAAAAGACTTAGGGAGCACAGGCTTTTATCTAGTAGACGCTAAACCTATAGGCTTTGCGTACAGAAAACCAGTGTTCTTTGAATCACAGAGAGGTAAGGGATTTGCTGTGCTTTCAGCTCACCCAATAGAACTACACTTAGCTTACAGCAGTCTCTACAGCAACGCCTACAAGCTATACGAGAGACTATCACTAAAAGCTGGAATAAAGCCTTTCTACAAGGCGCAGAATCCAGCTATTCAAGTTAAGTACTGGCTCAAGAAAGGAGAGCCAAAAATAGTCTTCCTGCTAAACCATTCATATACTCCACTGAAGACGAGACCCGTAGGCGAAATAATATGGGGTGAAGGCAGAAAGGAAAATGGTTTAATAGAGCTGAAGCCTAAGAGCGCAATAGTACTAGAGCTCTGACATATTAAGTAGTTCCTAAAGTAAGTAGTCATATATTTTAGTTTCAGCAAGTGACTAAGAAAACACGCATCCACGATCTTTCCTAGATTGTTACAAACACTACAGTTTTCCATCATCTGTATACCGTTAAGCCAGAAAGCTTGCCCCTTCTACTGGAACACAGACTAGTACACCTGTTCTAGGTTTAGAATATTTATCGTAGTATTCTCTATAGAGCGCTTCGACAATTTTCTTAACATATTTTTCATGGACTAGTGCTATTACACAGCCTCCTAGTCCAGCTCCAGCTAACTGTGCTCCAACTACTCCTTCTTGCTTCAAGAGAAGGTCTACGAGATAGTCTGTCTCTCTGATACTGCACCGATATGCGCCCGGCTGTCTAAATAACTGTTTATTTGGATGATCATCTGGCAGACTGATCAAATGCTCTAGATATTCATCACTAGCGCTCCACTCCCACTCTTCTTCTCTGCTATCACGGTACTTAACCACTCTGTCTCCGTCGTGAGAAATTTTCATAAGCTCGCCGAATTCCTCCACGTCACCTCTTGAAAGTACATCGTATACTATTCTGCTTCTCTCACACTCCGCTATTCCAAAGAGACACACGTCTCTTATATAATATCCCTCGGGAGGCTCTTTATGCTCTCTGAAAATCCGCATTAATTTTTCTCTCATTTCAGGAAGTTGCTTCAAAAGCTCTTCTCTGCTAGCTCTTAGAGGGAGTTCTTTTACCATAGAGTATATTGTATTTAAGTCGAAGTTGAGTGTATTTATATCTCTCAAATACCTAACTTTCGAGAGAATATCTGGGCACTTTTTCTTAAGTATCATGAATCCTATTTCATAGCACGCTACTCTCTGATTAAAAATATCTTTAGCACCAGTCATCTTCTTCGCTTCTACGAATGAATTACACACTAGAATTCTATAATTACTAGGAAACTTCGCGTAGCTTACTCTCAGAGGAAAGAAACCTATATGTGAAACATATCCTGCTTTACTCCATATCATTGCTGCGTGGTCGCCGCATCCTCCGCGAGTTCCAACATACCATTCCCCGTAGCCACACAGTTCTACTAACCTCCGCTTAGAAATTATTAGCCTATTTGCAGCAACAGTAGCCAAGTAAGTAGCGACTACGAGCGCGGAAGAAGAGGATAGTCCAGCCGACATGGGTATGTCTCCGTAAAACAACATGTCTAAACCACGCAGCTTATTTACAAAGCTGCTGTCATCGAGCCTGTAGTACTCCTGGAGATATACTACTGTCTTCACATAGTTGATCCAAGATTTTTCTTCTCCTCTCCTAGTTCTCTCCTCATATTTTTCTTGAGTCCACTTTCTCCAATCCTCTATGCTAGAGATCTTCCTCTTCGGTATTTCTTCACTAAGCCTAAATGAGCCTCCAGAGAACTCTTCGGAGTGAAAGTTCTCTACCACAAACTTATCGTCATTGCGTGGAGACGCCACTAATACTACTTCCTTATTGAACACAATGGGATTAACATAACCTCCTCTATGGTCAACATGCCTTCCCATCAGATTTACTCTTCCAGGGACTCTAACCAAAAAAACTTTCCTTGAACCAAATACTTCCTCAAATCTGTCGAGAACACGGAGGTAGACTTCTCTTCGCTCTGAAATGATCTCACTATAGTTTCCGAAGAACTTAGATAAGTCGATGACTTCTTTCTCAAGCCTAGACCTGAGAACACGAATATCGAGAGGAGCAGGATATTTTATTGCGTCTATTTTCGGGTAATTTTCTTCAATTATCTGTCCTTTCAGCACCTCGCCCGATATACTGCAGTTAGGCTCGACAACACAGTTTACTAATGTACTGTCCTTGATAAGCGAGTTAGGACCTATAATACTGTTTTCCAGAGTAGAGTTTACTACTCGTGATCCATTAGTGAATACCTTTTCCTTAAAGAAAACTCTGTCCTTTATCACTATTCTCGACGCAGCCACGTAGATAAACTTCTACAGCACAATTTATGTCTTTAAGTCTGTAAATATCAGCCTAAAGTGATTATGTGACTTGTAAACAGAACTTTTTCCAGTAACCAGTAATCATTTCAAGCAGTTTTTCAAAGTCAATCAAGTCTATCGCCGAAATTGATAACTGCTTTAGTTCACTAAACTTCACTACAAATAACACTGCTGCTTCTAGAACCCTCTTTCATTCTACTGGTATAAAATCTGTATAAAATGCTTGGAGAGGGGTTGGGGAGGGTTTTGTGTTTCGAGACTAGTATTTCTTTTCAAGGGGTTCAAGCACCCCTACGGCTCCCCCACCACTACCCCACTAGCCCCTTCAATCACATAACCAAAATAACCCACCCAAACCCCTAAAGCAGAAAGAAGGGGGTCTAATCTGACATAGCGAGAGATAGAGAAATGAGTATCTTCCAACGAGAGTGCTGTAAGTACTTCGCTTTCAGAAGGCGCTAGTACGTCACCTTTATGGATTACTTCAGTTCTTAGGAAGTATTTTCCTAATAGATATTTTGTTTATTTCAAAAGAGTCTACAATACCCTGAGTTTTCTCGTACAAGTAGACTTCATAATATCTTTCAGCCACTACTTTAGTTTTCTTAATGAGAGTCACTTTAATGAATACTTTACTTAAAGCACTAACTTTGTGAAAATACTATTGTATAGGTTAGCTCTGAAGGCTTTGGATACACTCTCTGCGAGACTTTGACTCCTATGCTAGCTGGAGGACTTATATCGACAAGCCCTGCTAGCGAGACTAGTAGTGCAAGTACAGTGATTTTCAGTACTCTATACACGCGAGTAGTACTGAGTATGCCATATAAGGGTCTTTCGCGAGCACTTAAAATAGCTCACTCTAATGCTGTGTAGAAGAGCTTAAAACAGCTGTGTAGTAGAGAGTTTCTATAAGAAACTCTTATCTATGTGACTTCGGTTATATTAATACTGGTGCAAAGTTTGAGAGAGAAGACCTCTGAAATACTCAGCCGAGCCTACAGGCAGGGAAGAAAGATACTTCTTCCACATGAAGCCGATGAGATATGTAAGCTTTACGGCGTACCTACTCCTCGCTCGGGTTTAGCTAAGACTCCGGAAGAAGCCGTAGAACTAGCCAATAAAATAGGTTATCCAGTAGTACTGAAAATAGTATCCGCCGATATAGTCCACAAGAGCGATATAGGAGGAGTAGTTTTAAATCTAAATTCACCAAAAGAAGTTCGTAAGGCGTTCAACAGTATAATGGAAAGAGCTCTAAAAGCTTACCCTAAGGCAGAAATAGAGGGCATTTTAGTGCAAAAAATGCTTCCTAAAGGAGGAGTAGAAGTAATTGTCGGAGGGCTAAAAGACGAGACGTTTGGACCAGTAGTAATGTTTGGACTAGGAGGAGTTTTCGTAGAAGTCCTCGAAGACGTCACCTTTAGAGTAGCTCCCCTAACAATGAGAGAAGCCCTAGACATGATAAGAGACATAAAGGGCTTTAAAATACTAAAAGGCTTTAGAAACTATCCGCCAAGAGATCTTAAAGCAGTAGCCGATATAATAGTTAAAGCCTCACAGATAATATACGAAAACCCTGAAATAAAGGAGATGGATCTGAATCCTGTAATAGTCTATGAGGAAGGTAAAGGAGCATACGTAGTAGACGCAAGAATATTACTGGAGTAGAAGTACATGAAGTTGAGTGCAAAAATAGGGTTTTTTCTAGCACTTGGTGTAAACCTATTGTTCACTTATTTAAAAAACTATCAAGTAGCTCGTCTAACAGTATATCTTATTTTAGTACTATTTATTTTAATACTTCGTGAGAAGTTAAGAGGAGTAAGAATAGGTGAAGCAGTATCACCTATAACTGGTGTTTTCTACTCAATTATGCCACATTACTTTAACTTAATGATACTTGGCTTAGCAAATGAAATACTATTCCTACATCTAAATATACCTGGCGTTCTTCCTATACTTTTTATTTCATTAGTAGAGGAAATATATTTTAGGGTATTGCTTTATAAAGAATTAGATAAAAGTTATTCTAAGACATCGTTTTTATTTTCTCTTTTTCACATATCTCTCTTTAATATGAATGAGCTTATACTCTCTTTAATATTACTCATGTTTTATTTCTCGCTTGGAATAGTATTTCAGGTTCTTTACGAAAAACATGGGCTCATAGCATGCTATACTTCTCATGCAGTATTTAACATACTTGCATTAACATACTTAGTTAACTTAAAGTATTTATGTGTAGGAGTCATAGTCATGACCTCCTTAGCTACGGCACTCATTATGAGAAAAATAATTTATAGCGAACAATTTAACTAAAATTATAGCGATTTACCAGTAAGAGAAGCTATTGTTGGAGAGCGTACACCTGTAGCCATGAACATTATTTTAGGATACTGAAGTCCCCTCTCTAAGCGGAGACCCCAGAACGTCCTCTCTATCTTATATTTTCCTGTAATTATCTGATTAGCTGAAGAAGCCTCCTCTAGTGTTGTTCTTTCAGGTGCAACAACATATATTAATGCGGACTCAGCGTCACTTAAATCCGCATCAAGTAACTTATTTTTAATAGCATTATTTGTTGCCTCTGATACCTTTAATCCTATACCATGACCCACCATGCCCAGCCCTGCTTCTCTACACGCGGAGATTATATCAGCGAAACTTATACTTATTAGACTTGGTCTCGTTACAAGTTCTATGATAGCCTTTAGTGTGCTAACTAGAAGTGAGTCCATAAATTTAAAAGCGAAGTTTACGGGAATACTCCCGATTTTACTTAAAAGTATGTCATTTAAATTGGTTATAGTTAGGTCTGCTACATCTAGAATTCTAGTTAAACCATAGCGAGCATTCTCTAGCCTATTTACACCTTCAAAAGTGAAAGGCAGGGTTACTAGTGCTATTCTTAGTGCTTCTGGGAATCTTGTTCTTATTTCTTCTAACAATACTGGTATCCCCCCACTAGCAGTACCACCACCAAGACCACCAGTAACAATCACTATATTAGGTGAGCCTATACTGTTTATGATCTTGTCTAGGTCGTCTCTCATTGCTGCTTCTCCTAGGCTTGGGTTTCCTCCTGTTCCGTGTCCTCTTGTTATTGTTTGTCCTATTAGTATTTTATTTGGTATTTTAACTGACTGTAAGTGTACTGCTTCAGTATGAACAGCAACAGCTAAAACATCCTCAGTAGCACCAACCTCATACAACCTATTCAAAGTATT
>Ga0190367_1000419_pt1 | contig 31584 bp, 23 predicted proteins | sample 4872181011_MG_FD_171838 | JGI IMG/M metagenome (GOLD analysis project Ga0190367, IMG submission 171838) | Hydrothermal vent microbial mat bacterial communities from Southern Trench, Guaymas Basin, Mexico - 4872-18-10-11_MG | ecosystem: Environmental > Aquatic > Marine > Hydrothermal vents >...
TTTTTGCTTATGTTCCAACGGATAAGGATAGATGGATCAAGATTTTTGCCTTGGAGGATAATACCTATTATGAGGTTAAAATAGATGGTGTGACATCGGCAAGCGGTACCTTAAATTTGGGAAAGTCCGCGACGATCAAGGTCCCCATGGGGCGTGGCGCGGTGGTCACAACTAATAAGCCAGTTATAACGAAGATGTTTGGAGGGTGGGAAGATGATACTCCCTCAGAAGATATATCGCTGTTGGTTAATTTCAAGCCCGTCCGATTGGCAGGGATTCAGCCAATATCGATAGGCCCAGTTTTGGCGTTATTTAGGTTGGACTGGGAGATGCAGGAAAATCTTAGAGTGTGGGATTACTTGTTAGTTTGGAATTCGTCTCCAACATTCACCTTTGAGAGGCATATAGCTAAGGCTCCATATTCGGAATTTAATGGATCAATAAGGGTGTTTGATCTTGAATTGCTGGATAAATTTGACTATCAAGAGATTCAATCTAATGTACCTCTATCGATTAATGAATTCATAAGTGCACCAGAAGAGTATACCATAGCGTATTGGAATTCTACTACCAATAACAGTATAGCCGTAGGTATTTTTGGCAGATTTACTAAGGGTTATGCGCAAATAAATTACGTGGGGGCAATAAGTGGTTTCTTTAAGGAGACTACAGGTATACATTTAATTGAAGGCTGGAACTCTTCTATATATCTTCCAGGCGGGTTTGAAAATGAATCAGTTATAAAGTTTCTTGTTGCTGTTGGTGAAAATGGAGAAGGTATTTGGAGCATAGCAAATAGTAGTAGATACTCTCTAAAGTATAGACCCAATATCACGGTGGGAGCAATCGAAGATGTCTTAGTGGATGTAAATGTAAGCGTAGTTAATCTTGATAACATTGGCATCAAAAATGTCTCCATAACATTGTCGTCCAACACACAACAAATTAATAAGGCTAATATTACAGATGACAATGGCCTTACGATTCTCGGCAATGTCCCAGCTAGTGATGATTATGTATTAACGGTTCATTGGAGTAACCATTCAGATATCTTTAGTATCTTCCCTACAGCAAACAAACAGCTATCCGTAGTAATTAATGGTACAATGAATATAAAGCTAAAGATTTATGTTAAAAATATGCAGATACAAATCAGAAACGTGGATGATAAACCAGTAAATAACAGTAGAGTATGGTTAATAGGTAATTACTCGACACAAGTGATAGTGAATACTACACTATTTAGTGCTGATACTGCAGATATAATGTTGAATAACATGCCTGTTGGAACGGCCTCTGAGGCGATAAATTATACTGTATATGTTGAGTATTATACCAGAAGCACTTTATCTCCGATAAAAATAACTAATACAACATCTACTTTATGGGATCAGAATCCAGTATCAACAACTATATATGTTTCTTTAGAAATAACAAAACTTACCGTGAAGGTAGTATCCCTAGATAATAAGGGCATACCAGGTGCCTCCGTAGCTATTAGAAATGGTACTGGGGGCGATATATTTGCATCGAAGAGCACCGACATGAGTAACGAAACGGTATTTGAAGACATCCCTACAGGGATAGGATATGTATTTGAGGTCCGATATGCTGGATACTCCAATACTTCGTATCAAAGGGATGTTCTATCAGAGACATATGTCATAATAAAGTTACCCCTCATGTATGGCCAAACACCACTATTAGTATATTTCGACAAGACAGATTACTATGCTACTGTAGGCTCTACACTAAGAATATTTATTGAGGTTAAGGCAAACTATACTGATAATAGCAATTGGTGGTTAGAGAATGTTGAGCCAGACGCAATATGGATCGATATAGTAAATGCCACCAATCTAAGTGACTATAGGGTTCAAAACGCCATTCCAATGTCACTAGGAAATGGAACGTTCTACTATGATGTTGTTCTTACGGAGGATCTATATCCAAATGCTGGAGACTTTAGAATATATGTAAGGGTAAGAAAGATAGCGTTCATGCCAGGAGAAAATTACTCTACAATGCATGTTAGTGTTCCAGCCGAAACGAGAATTGAGGATTATGGATATGAGAGAGAATACTGGGGAGCGAATTATACTGTATGGATAACGTTAACAGATAAGTCTACTGGAAACCCTATAGTTGATGCCGTAGTAGTGGCGAAGATAATAAAAGGAGGAAATACATATAGGACATTAAATCTAGCGCATGTTGGCAACGGCACATACAAGGCGTACACGGTACTTGATGGAAATATAACCGTGGATAGCTATGACGTAAACATCAGCATTAATAGGCCTGGAATAGAAAGCCTGTATACTATCTTCCCATTGACTGTAGAGAACGCACCTACAGACTATGTATACTCCGCGTATACGACAGTGGAGTTCTACGATAATTTCACAGTTATTGTGCAATATAGGAGAATAGATCCACATAGAATTAATGATTACGTTTCTGGGGCAACAATAACATACTATGTGGCCAACGCAACGACAGGGGAAAAAGTATATCCATCGGTAGGAGTCCTATACGGATCAGAATATGCACCTGGCAAATACAATATAACCTTCAACGCCTCACTATTGGGTTCCGAAGGAAACTATAAGATATACATTAACATCACAAAGACCTACTATGAGAAGAAAGAATTTAGCTTTTTGTTCCAAGTAATAGAGGTGCAAACTAGAGCGACACCAACTGTTGAGGAAATATCGATAGAGTATGGTGAAGAGGTCGTCGTGAAAGTATACTATAAAACCTTGGACGACGTACCTATACCCAATGCGTACGCAACACTTAATATCAGTGGAATAAGCTTCGTGTATAATGTAAAATATAACCATACTGAGGGATACTATGTATTCAACTTCTCATCAAACCAATCGGGCTTTTCTATCGGCACATATTCGATGGTCATTAGTTTTGAGAAATCCCATTATGAATCCGCTATGTGTGTCATCACTCTCAACATACTGCCTATCTCCACAAAGCTCGTACCAAACTCGTTTGAATATAGAGTTTACTATGGAGAAAACATAACAATGATGATATTTTATGCAACGATGGAAAATGTCCCTATAGAGAATGCTAACTTTACTATTGAGATCCCTGGAGTAGCCTCCTTTTCGTATGATTGGGACTACAATCGGACTTCTGGATGGTATGTATTTATCATACCGTCCAATCAATCGGCATTTAACATAGGCGCCTATGTTGTCAATATAGAATTCAATAAGACTCATTATAGTCCTCAAAGCATATCAGTAAAGTTGGTAATAGAAGAGATACCAACGAGAATAGTCCCAAGCACAACCGAGATTGTGGTGTACTATGGTGAAAATGTATCATTCTACGTAACCTACGAGACACTCGATGGGGCAAGCATAATTGATGCAAATGTAAATCTGGAAATCGTAGACTATGCATCTATACCATATATAATTTACTATAATGATTCTCTAAATGCGTACGTCTTCACATTTAATACCACAGAAGCTGGACTAGCAGAGGGATACTACACAATAAGAGTAACTGCGCTAAAAACTTATTATGAGCCTCAAGAAATAACCATAGAGCTGACCATAAAGCCTATAGGTACGCTGGTTCTATACGTGGATACCTACACAATGTATGTGGATGAAAACCTTACAATTCCAATAACGTATTATGACGAGGTAAACGATGTATATATTGGAGATGCGAACCTAAACTACGAAGTGCGAAATCTCTCTGGGGTAACCATGATGTCTGGCAGTATTATAAGCGAGAATGGGACATATATAATTTACATAGAAGCTATGGAGTTGCCTCCAGGCACATATCTAATAACGTTTAATGTTACTAAAGAGCATTATGTACCGCGGGTTGGGCAGATAACCCTTACCGTTAAAAAGGTAGCGATCTCGATCGCGTACGATGAAACATTAAATATGACATGGTCAGAGAACCGTACAATACTATTTAATATAATAAGCGAAAGAGGAGAGAAACCAGAGGGGATTGCGATAAATGCGACGCTCTACGACGAGTCTCTAACTATAGTTACGACCCTACCCTGCATCGATCAGGGAGATGGTACATATTCAGTATCTGTTGATTCGTGGAATCTGACACCTGGATCTACGTATTATCTCTATGTATATTTTGGCTCAGATATATATGCTGAAGAGGACGCCATAGTGACTATCTATGTAGATTACTTAGAGATATACCTGAGATATGAGGAGACTTCTTATTCGGTCGAAAAGAACCCAATTACGGGTGGAGCTGCATCCACGATCACTATAGGCATATTCTATGAAAATGGCTTACCTGTTTCTAACGCCGGCGTCATTTACGAGCTCATATGCGGGGGAGAGGTTATCGAGACAGGATATCTCGAGGAGTACGATCCAGAAATGAGCCCAGGCAAGTATAGGGTGACGATAAAGTGGGATGATAAGTCACCCGATACCTATATACTCAGGATACGAATTGAGTCATTATACATCAGGGGTAAGCGTGTTGATGCATCTAACGTTATTAAGCCTGTCACGCTGGGTGTTCATAGAGACCTAGAGATATCATTTAATGTGGATTATCCATTTGGTACAATAACAATCTTCGGTAGGAAGATGCCCGTAGTAATTGTGGTACCAGTATTGGTAGCAGTTATTGGTGGTGGGGTATTCCTAGCCTACAGATGGTACCTGTGGTACGTGTTGCCATGGGAGGTTAAGGAACTAATAAGAATACTGAACAACATAGAGAAGGGCATATGGACTTACGAGGCACCAGAAAGAAGCCAATACATAATGGAGATGATCTCCCGAGAGCTTGCGGTGGAGACAAAATCTTCTAGATAACTTTCTCATTTTTTATATCCAAATTTTGTTGTCTCCTGACCATCCCTGTTTTTTCTAGTTTCTGAGTTCTGGGTTTTGGTCCGTACCAGAGGCCCTCTTCTAAGAGAGCTTCCAGCGCAGATCCTCGACGGGTTTTAGGCCTCAAACCATTGCACCACAGCCGTCCAGACAAATGCAAAATTACTGGAGGGGTAATTTTTTAAAGCAAATTTGAATAATATTATTTCGTAGTTACCATAGCGCGTGGGCTGAAATGCCGATGAGGCATACGCGGAGGTAGATGTCCCTCAGCGAGCACCCGCAGAGGGGACTAAGTTGTGATGAAGGTAGGTATTCCTTATTAAACATAACTAAATTTGGAATACCTACCTGGAAAAGGTGAACCACCTAGATCTATAGAAATGGTAGCGAAGAACGGAAAGGTGAGAGTATGAGGCGAATAAAGTTAGTTGCTATATTATTGTTATCTATCATGCTCTATCAACCCCTTTCGATTAGTCACTTTAAAGCACAAATCATAGTCAAGAAATCCAATAATTCAAAACCTCGAGTACATATGAAGCAATATTCCGAGTTAGAATCGGATATCATCGGTGACGCATTTTGGACTTTAGTAGCTGTTGAGAGTTCAGCACTTGCTGAAACTTCAGGAGAGGCTGCCGTTGTTAGGTACTTAGCAGCAATTTTTGGTTATGATTTAGATTCGCATCCGATACCAACTTTGGCTGATAATCTCACACAATATATGACTATGTGGGAAGAATGGTATGAGAATTTCAAGAATTACTTGGACTCAACATATGATAGTTCTAATCTCATAATAAAGGAGACTAACAATTTCCTTGAAACATGCCTTGGAATCCTCTCCCAGCTCAAGAATATATTTAGTGAGGTAGAGGTTAGTGGATATTATGTCGTCATAAAGGAGGTGCACTATATTTTCCAGTATAATATATTAAGTGAGAGTTATGCTGTGAGTCTATACGTGGAGTTCAAGTATATATACGGTGAGGTATACGAAGTACAGAAAAAGATTGGACCGCTGGCTAAGCTTAAAGCCCCTCAATTCAAAAGCGCGATGGTGTCTCTATTTGCGTTTGTTGATGCAATAAACACATTCTTTAAATTGCGAGCTGAGTACGAGCAATATGTTTTATTCGCTTATTGGGACACCGAGAGTATTTCGATAAATCTTGATTTCACCGCAAACACACTAAAACTTGCATTAACAACCGCAGAGCTTGGACTAAAAATCTTATCCAGTGTCAAGGATATCTCTACAGATCTGTTCAAGAAAGTTTCTGTTGCCGTAGGGTTTATAGCTGATGTTGCTTCATTAATGGCGATTGTAGCTAAGTATATAGCACGCGCGGAGGAAGCAACATTCTATGAAATTTTTGAAGATCCTGAATTTTGGGTTGATGTTGTTGGATGGATAGGAGGATTTGCATTTACTGTTGCGCAATTAGCGGCATTACTTGGAGCCGCTACAGTAGCTGCTGCAGCCACCGTAGTTGGACTTGTATGTCTCGCCATTTTTATTGCAGCAGTACTCATCTATACAAAGTTCTTTATCTCATATGATGAGCTCGTGCAGTTTTTGGAGCAGTTGAGTATATCATTCACTAAGATAATGATTCCTGTAAACATAATTCGTCATTCGCTAAGCCCTTGGAAGCAGCAAGAGACTTACGAAAGACATAGAGAGTTTGCAGATGCTTTTAAGATACTTCAAGACAACTTCATTAGAATAACCACGAATCCATGGCTGATAGGTGGGCTGATGTCAATGGAGATTTACTACACAAAAATGGCTGAGCTTGAGAACCAGCTTGTCTCAGCGGTAAATGATCTTAACGTTTCTGTGAACAAGTTGATTAGGGCAATAATAGATGATCCACACTATAAGGGACATATATTGGGCATTAACTCAACGAATGCTTCCCTGCATGGATATGGTTTTAATATTTATCTCCCACTAAAAACCCAGAACGAATTCCAATATGAAAACATAAGTTATTCTGACAGAGCAAGATTCAGCTCTGGAACCATGGACGAGGAATCTCTTGAGAAAATACTTAAGAAGCGTCCGTATGCAAACATGAGAAAGACTTGGCAAGCAGAAAATGTGTTTGTTTCTGGATATTTCGACCTAGAAACAAATTCTGTTGGATTCTTTGAATTGCCGGATGATTTTCCAGAAAGCGAATTATATATACACAGGGCTGCGGATGATAGCATCATAACTTTCTATGCATACAAAGTAAATCTTACAGAGAAAAGCCTCAGCAGGGATGATTTCAACAAATGGAGGAGTAATATAAATGGCAATTTAAGCTTAGTAGAAGAAAAACTCGAGAGAATAGATGACATTCTAAATCAGATTAAGAACATAAGACCAAATACCGTGCTTTCAGCTGTTCTCAAGGGCCTACATTTTCTTGAGACAAGGCAGAATCCTGATGGTTCTTGGCAAGAGTCTGTTGGGATAACTGGGTTAGCAGTACTAGCGTTTTTGAACTTTGGATATGATGAAAGCTATCCTGTTGTTAGAAAGGCAATAGACTTTATCCTCTCTCACGTGCATGGTGATGGTTCAATATATGGTGATTCTAGCCATATAACGTATGAAACTTCCATTGCTATTATGGCGTTGGTGGCTACTAATAATGAATCATACCGCAAAACTATAGATGATGCTGTTAATTGGTTATTAGCCGCACAATGGGACGAGAATAGCCCATGTAGTTGTAGTATAGATAATTGGAGATATGGAGGATGGGGCTATGTTACATCTGGGGATAGAGCTCGGCCTGATGAATCAAATACTCAATTTGCCCTGCTTGCACTCAAGGTGGCTGGTCTTAGTTCTGATCATAGTGTTTGGAGGAAAGCGGAGGTTTGGTTACTCCGTTGCCAAAATATAAAGATGGGTATAAGCATTACTATTGATGGCGAGACCCACTATATTGCTCCTTATGGGGATCGAGATGATGGTGGATTTACTTATCAACCAGATTACAGTGATTCCTACGGCAGCATGACTGCTGCGGGTGTGTGGTCCTTAGCACTTGTTGGTGTTTCACTAGATGATATTAGGATGACCCGAGCGATTAATTGGTTGGCCGAGCATTATGACTTTACCCAAAATCCTGGGAAAGGTAGCACCTATTTATATTATTATTACTTTACAATAGCCAAGGCGCTTGAGCTAGCTGGTTTAGAAACACTTGGTGGTAGGGATTGGTATTATGACCTTGCAACAAACCTAACTTTTAAACAACGTGCAGATGGAAGCTGGGTTGGGTCTTCTGCGGGCTGGGAAAATATTCCCGAACTATCGACAGCTTATGCTCTTCTAGCATATATGGTTAAGTTGCCGCCATTTGAATACAGAGCTCCATTTCTTTTGAGAGTCAGTCTCGAAAGCGATGCTGAATTAAGGTGCTATGTTGGTCAAAAATACTTAGGCTACGAGCATAAAAACAAGACATTTTATTCGGTCGGTCTATTTGGTGTTGCTCGTGTGGAGAAGAATAACACATATGATTTATTGATAATGCCGATATACGGGCTGGAGTTTAGATTAGATGTTATTGGTCTGAGGATAGGTACCGCAACTTTGGGCTTTTGGAGAGTAGGCCGGGAAAATAAAACATGTGTGTCCACATGGAAGATATCGACAAGGCCTGCGAGACCCGCCAGCGTGGGCGTCAAGTTCTTTAGTGTATATGGGGTATTCTCATTGTTTGTATACAATGCAACTGCCAAAATGGAGCCTATATCAGCAAGTTTAAGTGTTAGTCCTGAGTATAATGTCGTTTCTGTAAAGGATCTTGTTGTGCTAGACATCAAGATAAACCCACAATTAGATTCCGAAGTCTGTCACATCTATTACTCGTTTGACAATAACACTTGGTTGTACTTGACTGAGGCAACATTTGTAGACGGATCTGTAAGAACCACGATTCCAGCCCATGAACTTGTCGCCCCTGGATACTCTATGGAGGTATTCCTCAAGGTTGTTTATCAAGGAAGCCAATGTGTGCAACCCTCCGAAGCATACACGAAGATCTTCGTTGATGGTGTTAGTCCAGAGGTCGAGGTATTATCATATGATCTCTCTGGGAACAACATAATATTGTATTTCGTAGCGAGGGATGATATAGCGTTAGCTCAAGTAAACTTAAGTTACTATGATAACGCTACAATGAGCTGGACAAATGTTCCTGTCGAAAATATCGGAGAAGACATCTACTGTGCTTTGATACCCGTCGGCTCTCAGAACAGAATAGTTTACAAAATCTATGCTATCGACAAGGCTGGGAACGATAAAACAGTATATGGAGTTGTAATTTATCAGGAAAAGGAGGAAATCACCAAACCATTTCTATATGAGTTATTTGGCATTATGGTTGGTGTAATAGCACTTATAGCGATGGCTATTGTTTTGCTAATACTTATGCGGAGGAAATTTAAAAATACTCGTATTAGGGGTGATATAGGATGAAAAAAGTCTCAATAATACTCACACTATTGTTATTTTTCCTCCTTTTTCTGCCGCACACAAGACTCTATATAATTATGCCTAAAAAACGATCACAAACTGTTGAGGTGATTTATGGAGATTTCGTTGTGGATGGTTCCATCACGAAATTTAATGTCCATATGTACATCTATGGCAACATAATAGTTGAAGAGGGATCAGAGCTATATATCAAGAACTCGATTATAGACTTTAATGGAACTGGACAACACATCATAGAGGTAAAGAAAAACGCAAACTTTACGGCCGTTAGTAGTATTATTAGGAGTAATGAGTCCTTGGTAGGGATTCTTTACTATAGCTCATCCACAGGGATAATTAGTCACTCCAACATCTCGGACCTAGGGACAATATATCATTTCCCATATATTGTTAGAGGAATAACAATAAATTCTTCGAATGTTGAGGTGATAAATTCCAAGCTTGAATCAAGAGGCGACATTGTATTGAGCATATTGGCCGATAATGTCGTATTTAATAGCATCACTGCGGAGGGTGGATCCATAGTTATTGGTGACTATGTCAAGGATATAATAGTCAACAACTCATATATTTCACTAATTAGTGGTTTTCTACTGATGAACAGCGAGGTCAACATCACAAACTCTAGGATCGTGTTAGATAAGCAAGGACTAAAATTAGAAGAATCTAAACTGGCACTTATTAACTCAAGCATAGTCGTGAATAGTGATCCAAGCGAGGGCGTCTATGCGATACTGCTCGAAGGGTCATCGCTATTGGTTATTCGTGACAGTAGTGTTGTTGGAAGTACAATAGATTTGGTTGATTCTTCACCAAGAATAATTTATGAGAATGTCACTGTGAATGATGGGCCGCTCGACATTGTTTCCGTTCAAAACGCGTCGGAGCAGATAAGCGGGGATTATGGTGAGCTCATAATAAATTGTTGCGTATCACTAAATAACAATACAACCATAGCACACTTGGAAATCTCAAACATGAGAACATCTGGGCTTATCTTCTTGAACTTCACAGCGGTGAATTATTCGATCCAGATAAGAAACCTTAGTATATCATCATCCTACACTGGAATACACTTCGTGGATGGGCTAGTAGGCGAATTAACATTAGATAATGTGTCTATAGAACATACATACACTGGAATAGCTGGCATTTTCGGGAACACAGTCATGGAAAATTATGACTTAAGGATAGAGGACATCTATTGTAACAGAGTGAGGAGAATTTTAGACATAAAGAATAGAGAATTTTTGACACTTGAAATGAGCGACATAATTGCTAGGGATAGTGGTATGATAATTCTCACAGATAATTCCATGTCCGACAACATAACAAGTTGGCGATTAGCATCAATAAGATTCGAGGGCGATATAAATATTGGAGTGGTTCTCGATTCATGCAAAAACGTAATCATGGACAATATCACAATGGTGGGGAACGGTCAAGGAACCGGGCTTTATATTCAAGGATTTACGGAAAACCTAACACTAACCAACTCATACTTTGAGGCTCTCGATTGCGGGGTTTATGTTGGGAGAGGATCCGAAAACATATTCATTACTTGCAACATATTTGTCAACAACACCTACGTACTGAAACTTCTATCAAATGTGATTTTTTGGCTAAACGACATTATAGGAGAAGCATCAGTATTCGTATCTGAGGATCTCACAATATACCTAGACAATGGCACTGTTGGTAATTACTGGTCAGCTTATAGAGGAACCGATAGTGACCTCGATGGGATCATGGATGCACCCTACAATTTATCGTCCACCGCTGTTGATCGGTATCCGTTAAGTAAATCAATATTTTATGACACTTCGCCACCAATAATATCCTCAGTAGATTTTAAGGAGAATGTTAGCTATGGTGAAAACATCAGTATAAAAGTATCCGTGAGCGACGATCACGAGATAAGAGAAGTCTTAGTCATACTTAGTGCAAATGATACTGAAATAGTACTATTCGCCAAAAGTACAGCAGAGAATATTTACACACTAGAAATAAACTCATCAGAGCTTATGGAAGAACTTGGATGCAACACAAGCATTGTTGATGTAAAAATATTAGTTATCGACATCGGCAACAATAGGGCCGAGTGGAAGGGAAAAATAAATATTGTGTATCCCCAAGAAGAGGAGGAGACTGAACAGACAACTCAACAGCCAGAGGGGACATTACTATTAGTTGCTGTAATAGCGGGCATCGTTGCGGCGGGAGGAGCAATAGCGTTCATCATAATAAGGGGCAAAAAGAGAGCACGGGGAACCACAAAGTTAGAAGGTGAGAGGTCGGAAGAAATTGTATTCCCAGAACAGCAAAAATCTGATACGAAATCCACTGATAACCGATAATCAGGTTAAAAATAATGTCTTTCTTTTTTTATTATGAGAATTTTTATTACGAATTGTAGCATTGTTTGATGTTTTACTCTGTTTTTTATTCCTCCAGTTTTGTGTTTTCATCTAATATTTCCCTTGAGGATTCTCCCTTCTAGAGTGCTTTTTAGCACGATACTCAAGGGAGCTTTAAACCTCGGAAATGGATCCGCTTAACTCAAAATATGACCACAAAAACAATCAAAACTAGCGAGAAAAACGACAACCAACCAAAGATCGAACAGCACTAAACTTCGCTTTATTAAGATTCGATTTTAATAGCGTGAAAATCCGTCCCATCATGAGTCATATGGTTTCTTTCGCAATAAAGAACAACAAACCGCTCTGTATTGCTTCACAATATGAATACACTCCACAAAAAATATGAGGAGACAAACCAAGCTTCAAAAAAGAATTTTGGTCCATATTCTAGTTGGTACTACAAACGAACTCATAAAGAGTGTATTCTAAGAGTATATCACAGAGAATCTGATTCCCAGCAAACAAATACGGGAAAAGACATAAACCACACCTCTTCATCAAAATATCACCAAACATTTTTGCCCTACAAAATCCAGAAGATTGGATAGAAAACTCGATGACAAATCCTTAGACAGAATAGTGTATTACATTAAATTAATATAGTATATCATTCCTACCGATATTCTCGGAATTTATACTAAATTAGATAAACAGAAAAACATAATTAAGGCTTCTAATCGATCGGTTTGAAGCATGGTCTAGAAGCCCCCTCAAATTTTCTGCAGTGTTTGCGAACTGGGCATAGCTCACATCTTTTCTTTTTGCAGTACTCTAGGTATATTCTAACGAGGGCTGACTCATAGGGCTCAACATCTTTTAATCCAATTAGCTCAGCGACTTTTAATGCTATTTTCGATGGTTTAGGCTTAGCTTTGCTCCATATTCCTCGTAGCTCTCTGAGAAAAATGTTGACACATACTGGTCCTACACCTCTGAACTCCATTAGTCTTCTCTCAAGATCCCTTGGATCTCTGGCGACTTCATGCAGTTTTTCTAGATCCCCATATTCTCTCTTAAGTTTTCTCATGGTCGCTAAAAGGTTGGATGCTGTTGAGAAATCATACCTAACATATCCTCCAGCATCAAGAACCTTGACTAGGAAGTCCCACCCAGCTTTTATTATAGCCTCAGGAGACGTTAATCCCTCGGCAACAAACATAAGGAAAGTTCTTTTGGCGATCTCAGCTGATATTCTCTTTGCGAACAGTATCGATGCTAGAAACCACTTAAATCTATCCTCAGGCCTACGCAAATCTAATCCTAATTCCTCGGAAAATTTTGGGATTCTAGATAGGATTTTCTTGATATCCAACTCCGATCTACCCATTATTTGATATGTTGAAATAGTAGATAAAAAACAGACTAGACTTTGCGTGGAAAATACTCATTAGAATATCAGCATCGGGGAAAATAGGGTTTGTGCGACTCCTAAATGTATTTTTATTCTTCTCCTATTACTTTCTTCCTGTAGTATTCATAGAGAGCGTCATATATTGGGAATTCTAATTCCATTTTCCTATAGTTGTAACCGACCAGATAATGGAAACCATGAGCAATGGCCCTTAGCCCCGCAGATTCTGGTGTTATGTCCATATCTTCTGGAATATCCGCCCCATGGATAATCTTGGCCGTGTATTCTAGGGCTGGATTCTTCATCCCGTATTTTTCTAGGATAACCTCAAATGTGCATTTGCTTTCTCTATGGAATAGCTCAGTGCTAGGGGTATCAAAGGGGATAATTGCTCTACTAATTGGTGTTTCTGCCTAGTTAAATAGCTAGTTTGATATGGGTTCTTAGTATACTACTAGCTTGGTGTTGGCTGTTGGGGTACCCCATCACAAAGCGCGCTGTTGTTTTTGGTTTGTTAATTGGTGTTATGTTCTCGTTCATCGCGATTTACTTATATCTAAAAATTGGTATTGTTGCCCTAGGAGGAGTCTTCCTAATAGGATACCTAATTCTCTCAGCGACAGGTGACTATGACGCCAAGGAGAACGCAATAATACTGACTATTGTGGGAGCATGCATGTTGGCTGCTATGGGGTTCATAGACCCTATTGTGGCGCTTATAGTGTATAGAGACTACGTAGCGTCTCAAATACCTCTAAATCTGCCCTTTCTTATATCGCTGATTCTTCCGGGGATCTTGCTGGGTATCTTTGTTTTGTATCCACTCCACAGCGAATTTATCAAGCTTAGATGGCCCATGGTTACACCTATGGCTTATATGGTAAAAGTTCTTGAAGAGAAAGGTTCGAGGGAGCTTAGATATGCGCTGGAAGGGATGGCGTTCTCATCGGCTACGAGCATATCTCTTATGCTGAGCGGATATTATCAGATAGATCTCTCTGGTAGGAAGAATAGGGAGGCCTTCAGCTTTACAAGTGTGTTTTTGAGCCCTTTGTATGCAAGCTTGGGGTTCTTTATTTCGTTCATAGGATACCTCTTCTTGATGATTGGTGTGGCGTATTCTATGTTTGTCTGGTTCTTCTTTGAGCATGCAAGCCCACTCATAAGCTTTCAGCAACACTTCTTTAATCCATACATCTATAGTATGGCGATACCAATGATGATAACAACGGCAATACTAACACTTATTAGCTACGGCAAAAAGATGAGGAGGGCCCTACTATCCATGGGTGCGGAGTCTAGAACAGCGAGATTTCTAAGCATATTATCCTTAGTTCTATTACCGGCAGTATCATATCTGCTTCTAAGCCTCACAGGTGCTGTTTCGCTTTCTAAATCATCGGAGGTTTTAGGAATAATTCTCGTTGCCTTACCAATAGTATTTATCTCATCGATATTCGCCGTTAGAGCTGCAGGGGAAACAGGTTTCTCATCAAGCTTCACTCTCGATGCTACCCTCATAATAGCACTATTCCTATTCGCACCCAGCTTTGAATCAATCCTGATAGCATTCGCTATAATCAGCGTGTTTGAGTCCATGGCAATATCCTTGATAAGAAGAATAAAATTCTGCTCTATAATAGGCGTGGAGCCAAAAACAGTTCTAAAAGCCGTATTGATAGGGGGGCTGGCGGGAGCACTATTTGGACCATGGATATTCCTAATAATACACAACTACCAAGGAGGGGTAGGCTCTGTGCTTTGGCCAGCACCTATGGCTAAGCTACTAGGAGGATATATCCTTCTATTCTATTTGGGAATAAAAAACAGAAAGCTGCCTCCAATGATAAAGCCTGAGTTACTTGTTGTAAGTGTGGTAATAACGATCATCATCTGGTATGCTCTGCATCGAAAAGGCTTAAAACAGCTATCTCCAATATTGATAGCAATAGGTATGGTGATCCCGCCCTCATTCCTATGGATAGCTGCGGTGGGCGCATTCATTGATCTAAGACTGCTAAGAAAATTTGGTAGCGACCCAAAGATATATGGCCAGGAGAGATCCAAGTGGAACGCTATGCTTGCTGGTGTTATGAGTGGAGAAGGAATAGTAATTTTCATAATGACGTTATTATCGATAATCCCCCTGATAGTATAGTGTTTAATCTTCAGTATTATTATGGCTTAAGAGTCTAGAGGTCTCGGTGACCAGAAGTATTATACTTCGATTTTCTATTTATTATCTATTAGGTGATTACGATGAGCTGTTTGAAGCATGTGCTGGAAGCAGTAGATCTGTTGGATAGAAGAGAGGTTACCCATAAGGACATCAAACAGATTTTTGAAAGGTATGGAATAGATAATTATGAGCTAAGAGAGTTGCGGGGAGCAAAAGGAAGAACTTTGTTTGTCAAAGTAAGCATAGAATCTCCCAGAACATCTAGGAGCAAAAATAAAACGCTTGGTATAATTGGACGCTTGGGAGGGGTTGGGGCCAGACCAAACTTCATTGGGCTGGTTTCTGATGCTGATGGTGCTATTGTTGCGCTTGCTGCGGCATTTAAGCTTGCTGAGATGAGGAGTAGAGGGGATTTTGTTGGATGCAACATTATTGTGACTACCAATATATCAACCCATTCCCCAATAATACCTCATAAGCCTAAGCCATTTGTTGGTTCTCCCGTAGATATATACGCCGTGCTCAGACTTGAGGTTGACCCTAGGATGGACGCTATTCTATCTATTGATGCTACGAAGGCTAATAGAGTCATAAAGGTTGAAGGATTTGCGATAACACCAACAGTAAAAGAGGGAATAATACTTAAGGTGAGCGAAGATCTAATAGATATCTATGAGAGGGTTATGGATAGGCCTGCTGCTGTTGTTCCGATAACAATGCAGGACATCTTACCCACGGAGCTTGGTGTATATCATATAAATACGATGATGCTTCCTTGGCTTATTACAGATGCTCCTGTGGTTGGAGTCGCAGTGACGTCGAAAACTCCGATATCTGGTTGTGCTACTGGTGCAAATAATGTTTATTCACTTGAGAGAGCAACAACGTTTGTTGTTGAGGTCGCAAAGGATTTTGGAGATAGAAGATGTCGGTTCTATAACCCAGAGGAATTTAGAGTCATAAAGCAGGTCTATGGGGATCTCGCAGATAGGATTAGAATGTTTATGAGGTCAAGAGAATGAGATTAGCATTCATAACAATAGGTCAGAGTCCTAGGAACGATGTATTAAATGAGATTCTCCCAAAACTACAGGTATATGATGTTATGGTGGTTGAGAGAGGTGTATTAGACGATGTCGATGAGAAAACCATAGAAATGGTTATACCAGAGTCTAAGGAGGATACATTAATCACTAGACTTAGGTCAGGAGCCTCGGTCAAGCTAAGCAGAAAAAAGATACTGCCACGCCTAATAAGACTTGTTGAAGAATTAGAAAAGAAGGCGGATATAGTGGTATTGCTCTGTACCGATGAATTCCCAGAGCTTAGAAGCTCTAGGCTGATAAAGCCATTCGAATTGATGGCTAGAGAAGTGATAAGGAGAAAACCAAAAAGTCTGGGAGTGGTGATTCCTCTTCCAGAGCAAGAAAGAAAAGCGAGGGATAAATGGGGTAAAGTAGCCAAGAACATAGAAATCGTTCCGTTTCCTCCATACAGCTCATTAGACATTATGACCAAGGATCGATTAGAGAAACTTGGAAGAACACAGTTAGTCGTAATGGACTGTATTGGATATTCCTTTAGACACAAGAAAATACTTATTGAGATTGCTGAGACATCAATAATATTGCCAAGAGAGATCTTAGCTAGGGAACTAGAAAGAATCATAAGTACAGGTAATCGGGAACATAAAAGTGATCTTAGTATTATTTGTCCTTTCTGAGCTTGCTTAGTAATTTTTCATAGTTTCTCTCAATTTCTTCAAGGCTTAGCAGTGCGGGCTTCGTCACTATGCCTCTTGTGGTTATTATTGATACACCTGATTGCTCTGCGAAGTCCTTTGCAATTTCTATATACTCAATCCCATAGGCAACTAGAATTATCTTTTTTGTCTTAATTTTTGGCATGTGTTTAGGTAGTTTTATAGCTTTTTCTAGTACCTCTAAAATACCCGAGGGACCTATCCTACTCATGCATTCCCCTATAACAAAGAATTCATCCGTCTCACCAAACAGATCTATCTCTATGACATGCTCGATCTCGAGTCTTCTCATGGGAACATAGATACCAATAACCTTTTCCAAGAATAGAGGAACAACATCAACACCCTCCTCTTCAATACCATAGGTCAGCCTCCTAATAGTGACTTTAATATCTTTGACGTCCTTCTCAATCCTATCTAACCGCTCGTCGTGGCTCTTAAGAATCCGCGTGTGCTCCTCAAGAATAGCCCGCTGCTCCCTGAGCTGCTCGTCGTGGCTCTTAAGAATCCGCGTGTGCTCCTCAAGAATAGCCCGCTGCTCCCTGAGCTGCTCGTCGTGGCTCTTGAGGATGCGTGTGTGTAGGTCTAACTTTGTGTCCATGGATCTAAGTATACTTATTATTTCTCGGTTTAGCTCCGCTACTAGTTCTAATATTTCCTTCAGCTCACCAAATTTCTTATCGATCTCCACTATGCGCTTCTGAATTTCCCGTAGTATGCGCTCTGCCCTCTTAAAGGACGCCTCAGTACTCGTTGCCAATAAGGGGCACCCAACAAAAAGCGGCCACCAACTAAAAAAATAGTATCAATCAACATATAAAATATCAACCTACCAAGTGAAGATTCTATATTCGTCCTGATAAAATAATCGATGATAAAAACCATAGAATTGAAATTGTTTAGCCGAATAACTTCTCTATATCGAGTCTTCTTTTGAGACCTTATACAAAAATTCTTCTTCTCCTCATCTCAAATATCACTTAAGCTACTCCCATTAATGGTCTATGAGTTCAAATAGCTGATCACATTTAATAGTATCTGCTAATTGTGATGGTCTGATCTCTCTTTTTTCTCTATTATTATATAGTCTACTTGGCGATCTTCATAATCTTCATCCTCGAACAGTGCTCCCGGCAACGCTAAGAGCCAAGCCCCTACCATCGCTACTAACGCGAAATATGGATTGACCATCCAGCTAAAAATAAAATAGCCAATAAACGCTGCTACGGTAATAAATATTATCCACTCTCTAGCATTCACCAAGATCACCTATATTTTTGCTTCATGTCTCGGTTTTTCAGCAAATACTAAGGATGCATAGCTCAACATTTTGTAGATTATTTCCTATTCTACATAATTTGATCATTAATAGTCCCTAATAAAAACATAATACAATATTGGTGAATATAGTAACTCGAAACATCTAGTGCCGTGGATGTGATTTCTATGCGAGAAGAAGTATCTTGGTGGTATGAAACGGCTCAGAGAAATCTTGGAAGAGCTGAAAGGGCGTTTATCGCAGAAGACTATGAAGCATGTGCTTTTTGGTGCCACCAAGCTGTTGAGTTTGCTCTTAAGGCATTAGTTATACATCTTGGTCATCTACCGCCAAGAACTCATAACCTAAGAAGATTATATGAGATTGTTAAGAGTATTATTACTCTCGACGAACAATTATTATCGGAATTAACACCATACTATAGTGTTTCTCGGTATCCCGATATATTCATGGGTATTCCTAGTGTACATAAAAATACTGCTGGGCGTTTCTTAGATTTTGCGAGAAATGTAATTAGCATTGTTGGTGATGCTCTTGGATGTCGATGAAGCCATACAAATATTCATAAATAATTTGTCTAGGAAAATAGCTCTAGAGTGTATAATAATATTTGGGTCAACCGCTAGAGGTAATAGATTAGCGGAAAGCGATGTGGATCTCATTGTTATCTCAAACGATTTTATTAATATGCCGCTCAATGAGCGTTTTAGAATCGTCTACTCCGCGTGGCCACCATACATAGACGCCGACATAATCCCACTTACAAAGGAAGAATTCGAAAACATCCTAAAAAAAAGTGTCATTCTTAGAGACGCACAGAAATACTGGAGGATCATAAGAACCAAGAATAAATAGCAATTAGAATTTTCGCTCTTATAACTTTTTCGGTTGGTAGTCGAAAAGCATAGATTCAATGCTTCCCAGCGCCCCCCAAGGCTCCAGAACGTAAAGACGAACCCAGACAGTAGCAGACGCGGCATAGAGATCGAGATAATCCTTAGCAACACCACACCTAGGAAGCATAAAAATACCGAAGCAAAGATTACGACTCTCACAACCATTAATGTGGACATATCCTCAAAACCAGAAAATTCGCGGAGAAAATTGAATCTGAATCAGAATACTACATTTCACAGGGAATGAGTATTCAGGATTATAGGAGGTGGCTTTTCTCTCTTAACCTCTTAGTGCAGAAGAAGGGGCCTATGAGTAGTGCGATGCGGATTGCTCTTAGCGGTATAAGATACGGTCCATCATTCATAGTACGAGGAGCCACAAGCGTCGCTGTAGGGTATACCTTGGAAAGCATTATGAAGCCCTTCACAGGTATTAGAAAAGGTGACTACGTAAAAAAGCTTTTATACTATGTTGCTGATGTGCTTGAATCTGGAGGCAAAATCAGGTTTAGTGATGGAAGTGAATATAGATTTCTTACTAGTGAGAAAATAAGTATCTCAGCAAAAATTAAGAAGGATCAAATAGATCTGAGGGTTGCATCATTCGGAGTAATTAGGCACCCAATGATCGCAAAGATTGTTGGTGCCAAAAAGATACTATGCTCACACTGTAACCAAGAAACAGTAGTTCTCTCCCCAACTTGCCAACATTGTGGAAAACCCATACTGACATTATGTAGAAAATGCAGGAAAATAACTCCAATACAAGAGAGATGTGTTCATTGCGGAGCAAAACTATGATATTTTACCTTTTTCTTTTTTTTAGCGATTCATACAACAAAATATTATTATTGAGGAAATAAGGATGCGGGTCTAGAATTCAATATCAAAAATTTCAAAAGCTGTTAGGTTGTTAGGAGACGGATGTTTCTATTATACCCAGTTTTTTAAGTCTATTTAGAAGTCTAATCGCGTTGGGGTCACTGGTAAGTTTCACGTATGTCTCTAATGTTCTTATGGCGTCATTGAATTTGCCTAGGCGAAGTAAGGTTACTCCTAGGTTAAATAGTATTTCCTCCTCTTTATGGCGTTCGTAGAGCTCTCTAAATATTTTTTCGGCATCCTCGAATCTCCCGATGTGGTAGTATGCAATAGCTAGATTGTATTTAGCATCGAAAGTATTAAGTTTAGATAAAACATTTATAGCCTTCTTAATCATCGAGGAATCCTTAGTTCTAATACCCTTCATCAGAAAAGCTGCTGCGGCTGCGTTGAGAGCTGTAGGGTCATCAACACCGCTTTCTATGATGCCCTCAGCGAGCTTAAGAGCTAGGTCTACTCCCGCATCTCCAAGTCTAAGATAGTCCCTTAGTTGCCTCAGAATCAGTGATTGTGAAGGAATAGTTTGTGCTGGGAGAACTTCCCGTTTTTCTGGTGGTTTTTCAATAATATCTTTAGTGAGATTATCTCCGAAATTAAGTCTTATGTTCTCTAAAAATGAGTTTCGTCTCTTAGCATCCTCAGCAAGGCGGAGTACTTCATGCCAAACACGTCTAGCAGCTTCGATGATAAGCTCCCTACGTTTAGATTTTGGGAACAACATATTTACCTTACTTATCTCAGCACTCATAGGCCCAGAGCTTGCTCCACGTAGGACGTCGGCCCAGCTATCATGAGGTAACTTGAAGGATAGAGTTTGCCTATCCCGAGCTAGGTATCTGGAGATTCTATCTAATGTGTCACTATATAGGGCCTCTTCCATGCTGAATTTCTGCTTTCTGATTTTTTCTTTTGCTGTAACAAAAATCGCGTTGTAAAGGTCTTGATTAACAAGATATTTGACAAAATCCGTCATGCATAGTAGTGTTAGGAGAGTCTCATAGCGGTCTTCGCTATTTCCAATAGCGCGCCAAAGGATATTGTCAACATAGTCATACATGCCTCTAGGGATAGTGTTGGCGAAGCTTAATGTTAGAGGTTCACCACGTATACGTAACTCCCTTATGACCTGCCAAATGTATACTGGAAGGCCATTAGCCTTTGAAATAACAACATCAATCGCATTCCTATCGACGATATGTATCCCCTCGGCATCGGCATATCTTAGGAGCATCTCCCTAAGATGCCTAGGAGCCATAGGAGAAATCTCAACGATCTTGAAGTATTCGTAAGGATCAAAGCCGACCCTATCCACAATAAATCTGAGTTCCTCTATCCGCGCAGTAGCAACTATATTCCTCACATTATTCCTGAAGATCGAGGAGAGAGCTGAAGTATTCATAAGAGGCAGATCGTCGTAGAACAGAATAATGCCGAGTTCCTCATGTTCTCTAGAAATTGATGAGGCACCCTCTAAAATATATGCTACCTGATATCCAGAGCTTATAATGCGTCTAAGAAGAATGGCCATGAACGCAGTTTTACCCGTACCTGGATGCCCAACAATAAGCACATTTTCACCACTAATCACATAGCGGAAAGCCCTCTCCAAGGCCTCACGGCGGGCATCATCCATTATATAGTTATCAAATATGTATGAAGGAAGACGGAGAATACCCTCCTCACCAAGTAGAACATTCAAATCCCGGATGACAACATAATATGTCATTCGAACCACCCTAAAATCTGACACTACTAGGAGCAAACTCCTCTAACAAGTCGATGAGTTGCTTATAAACATCACTCCTAGCATATACACCACCAGCAAGCTCAGCAAAATTAAACACATTTTCTAACAAGTAAGCCACAACATCTCTACTGAAACCAAAGATTTTTTCAGCATCGGCTAGTAATATATAGGTACGCTCAGAGAGCCGCCCAAATTTCTCCTTGACATATTCTATGAAGGATGGAGATAGCAAGTATTTTCCGACTTTGACGAAATTCTTGGTAGCGTTTTTAACTATACTTGTAGGTACCCTTAGATTCTTTGTGAGTTCATCCAAAGTTGTTGGACACTCCCTAGTAATCTCGGAAATCTTATTATTTAGGGCTCTCCAGGAATATACAAGTTGCCCATCTGTGGAGAGTATCGGAGCTAATCGCCGAATAAGGTATCTAGGAGCTTTAACACGTCTAGACGCTTCTTTAATACTTAGTGGCATATCCATCGTAGCGAATAGATGTCTAACTCTCACAAACCAAAAAAGATGCAGTGACAGAACGACTATAGCGAGTATGCTGAGGGTATCTAGGGGGCCCAAGATGAAATCTATGGTGTCTGGAAGCAGATCCATATCAGAATCTATTGAGCGAGGATTTGTACCACGTCTATACTCATCACGATTTGTTAAGCCATCACCATCTGAATCTCGATAAGCATCACTAGGATCCAATGGGTTCAAATCATATTGGACTTCCCATCCATCGGGCATACCATCATCATCAGTATCATTGTCTGTTGGATCTGTATCGTATATGTTTACTTCGTCACCATCAAATAGATTATCATTGTCCGTATCATTGTCTGTTGGATCTGTATTGTATATGTATTCCGCGACATTAGCTAAACCGTCACCATCCTTATCCTGATGGGCATCGCTAGCGTCGAGGGGGCTCAGATCGTATTGAACTTCCCATCCATCGGGCATACCATCTTTGTCGGTATCTGGGTCACGAGGATTCGTAGCATAAGTATATTCTTCGTAATTCGGTAGATCGTCGGCATCGGGATCATAATAGGCGTCTCCAGGATTTAGAGGATTCAGGTCATATCGGACCTCCCATTCATCTGGCAAACCATCATCATCGGTGTCCTCATCTGCGGGGTCGGTATGATAAATTTTTGCCTCTTCGCCATCAGAGAGACTATCATTATCAGTATCATTATCTGTGGGATCCGCATTATAAACATACTCCTCAACATTAGTTAGACCATCATCATCTATATCTTGACCAGCATCACTAGCGTCAAGGGGGTTCAGATTGTATCGGACCTCCCATCCATCGGGCATACCATCATCGTCGGTGTCAGAGTCATAAGGATTTGTAGCATGAATGTATTCTTCATAATTCGTTAGCCCATCAATATCGGGGTCTCTATAAGCGTCATGGAAATCAAGAGGGTCAAGCCCATATTGAACCTCCCAACCGTCGGGCATACCATCTTTGTCGGTATCATTATTCGTTGGATTAGTATTGTATGCTTCCTCCTCTATATCGTCTAAACCATCATTGTCAGTATCAAGTATCCGATAGTTCCACATCGGCTCGATTAGTGGTTTTAAATCTTCCTCATGGGCAGAGTCCCCAACACCATCACCATCGGTATCATTACCCGTATAATCATCCCAATAGTTTCCCAGCCTATTACTCCAGGTTTTCCCATCGTATATATACGTTATATTGTTGCTTGTCGTCCATAGATTATTCTGAAATAGACTAACATGAAACGTATTATTCATGAAGCTATTGAATACTATCTTGTTGTTATATGAGGTGTCGAAATAGAGACCCCATGCGTTATATCGCATAATATTATTATAGATACTATTGCTATCTGAGTAGAAAATATGTATACCATGAGTACTATTTTGTATCGTGTTTCCATATATCTTGTTGTTGTCTGACGAATCAAGAACCATCCCAAACTGGTCTGAGCTTATTATGGTATTGTTATATATCTTATTGTTCGACACCCCATAGAGGCTTATCCCGCCTGTGATACTATTCTGTATAATGTTATTATGTATTCTATTGTTACTACTGGTAGACCCATAAAGATATATCCCACAATCATTGTCTCCCATAATATTATCATGAATATCGTTGCTACTTGAATTCTGGAGAAAAATCCCCGTCCAATCACTATTTTTTATTGTATTATTCCACATAGCATTGCTATTTGAGAAGTAGAGATATATACCATGGTAGCTAGACTCCACCGAGGTGTCGTATATCCTATTGCTACTTGAGAAGTAGAGATATATCCCCGCAAATGACCATCTTCTAATTCTGATGTTTCTTATCGTTACATTCGTTGCTTCATCCACATATATCCCATATCTACTGCTCTCGCTTGCCGCTCCAGTCATTATGTGTCCTTTGCCATCTAACACTACATTGCTAGCACTTATATAGATCCCGCATTCATATGTACAGTTTATTATATCTGAGTCTAATTCATAGTATCCAGGCCTATCTATCAGTATACACCAGGAAGATGGTGGATCTCTTCTTAAGATTGAGCACAATCCTCCCTTTGCAGCTTCTAAAGCACTTTTTTGAGAGTCCTCCAGTATCCCATTAGTATTAGCTAATTGAATACTAATTATCTTATTCTTACCTACGAATCCAAGCTCGTAGAAACCATCCCGCAACAATAACGGTATTGAAACCACGATGATGAGAATCCCAACTAACAGTATCGAGGTAGGCTTCATGCCTATCCCCAAGCACATCTAAGAAATCATACAATATCCAATTTAAAATACTAAACATGGATCGCCAATCAACAGGATTCGTAAAGATGGAAATTTAAACATAAAAGTAATCTTGGTATGTACATAATCTAGCTACGATTATAGCTGTGTTTTGTTCTAAGAAACTTTTTGGATGATAGTTTTTTTATAATCCTTCTTGGGGAAATTTTACATGCTCCTTAAAAGGCATATAAGCGCTTTCTTCATCTTTTCTCTGAGCTCTTCGTTGTACCTGCCGAAGACTAATCTAATATTTGGTATGGTTTTTGCTTGTCTTATTATTGCTTTTAATCTCACTATCGAGTCAAAAAGAAAGTATGTGTTCACAGTAGCCAATGGACTTCTACTAATAGCATTGGGAGGCAGGGATCTCAGTTTTTCTGCTATGATATTAATTTTTCTATTCGCCTCAGAAACGATGTTTGGGTGCATCGCTGAGATATCATCGCCCCCGATTACAACAAGAACTTTTTCATTTTTCTCTTTGGCGAAACTAATTATGTTCAGCAGACCTAGCTTCTCATTCACAATTAGAGATAAAGTCTCCAGTATCCGTCTGAGTTGGGAATACATGGATGCGGATAGTTTGTCCATAATCGATATCTTCTCTACATATTTTGGACTGAAATTTAATAGAAGCTCAATATCTCGGCTGTATAGACCCTCATAGGTCTTAATCAGTACTCTTTCTTCTTCAAGCCACGTCTCTATGAATTCAATACCATGCATAATAGTTCGTCTCCATGACAACATCTCCTCACGGAGAATCCTTGTCACTATATCATCCAGAGATACCACACAGTATCTCCCATGGGCATCTCTAGTCAGCATCTTTTTGGATACTATATCATTTAGATCTCTTCTAAGTTTCTCCTCGACTCGTCTTAACTCTGCATTAGTAACTTCTTTCTCCGGGTTAGATAAAAGAAATAGTTTACGAGCAAGATTGTTAACACTTATAGGGCCGTACAGCCTAATCATATACTGAAGAAAATTCTCTATACTCACCTGATATCTAGGCCCTCCCTTTCTCTCTATTCGATTCAAATAGCCCTCCCTGCATAAGCATCTCAAGTGATATAGTAGACTTTGCCTTTTGATCTTGAAATGATCCGCTATCTCACTTAGCCTCTTTTCACCACTAATTGTTAGATAGGCAAGTATCTTCTCATATAGTGGAGTCAGAAACTTTCTCAACACCTTACACCTATTATTCAAAAGATTATTGTATATATTCGACATATAAGCATTACGAAGAAAATTGGTATAAAAGTGCTGTTCAGAAGAGAAATATAGCCCCACATTGCTTATTCTTAATTGCTAACCTTTTTTGGCTTAGACCAATAACTATTCGACGCAAAGATATATATTTGGTGATTCGTATGGGCCTCGAAGAGCTAGACAAACTTTTCTTAGGGAAGATAGAGGGAGACTTTCTGCTGAGTAATAGGATTTGCGTTGTTAGGTATTACGATGAGCTCATCAATTTGGGCGAACTATCGCTGCTCATTCAAAATCGCCATGAGGAATTCATTAGGGTCGCTCTGACACGCCGAATAAACTTCATTGAGACATGCAGATTCCTAATTCTCTTTCCACACCTAGGAGACACAACAATATATAGGGATTTGCTCAGATACATTCTACTCAGCCAGAGCATATATGGCTACTGGATCATAGAGCCTGCAGCTATGGAAGCCGATGGCGACGTCTTCTCAGATTTTATCCTTGAGCCCACAATTTATGGTGTCTCCGCAACATATGCAGGTAGGTGGCATAGAGATGCGGAAAGAAGTTTCAAGAAGGCTTGGCCTATATTCGCTAATAGTGGAGGGGTCTGGGGGCATGGATATGATGCGACTGGTACAACGCTAGAAGCCATAAGAATCTTTGATAGAGCTGGGATCCTTAAGTCAGAGCATGCTAACTGTGTTGCTCTAAGAAGATTGAAGGAAATATGCACCAACGTAGTAGAGGATAAAATCAAGAAATATCGTTCTGGTAGGTGTGAGACATCGTGGGGTGAATGGTCCGTGGGTGCCTGCATAGAAATTCTCTATAGGCTGGGGCATAATAGGGAACATATTATAGAAAAGTTAGAAAACTATTTTGAAGCCATAAAGAAACTAGGAAGCAGAGCGAGAGAATATGTTAGATACCAAAATAGAATCCCAATAAGCCTAGTCAGAAAAATGCTGGAGAACACTATTGGTCCCGAAGACATAAAAACACTTGGAGACCACATATTATGGCTACCCATCGAAAACATGGAGATAAGCAACCCAATGGCGATAATCAAAACCCTAGACATAAAAATGTATCCATCAGGGCCCAGAAACCAAATAAGTGACGATTCCTACCTAGCATTGATAGAACGTGCGCATTTCAGAATAGCATATCTTAACTTTCTTTACACAGTCTATGCCTTGCTAAGACGTATCTGCGAGGTTCATCCTAATCTACTAAGTAAAGCCCTAGGCACAATGAAAAGGTATTTCTCAGACGGCGACATATAGGAAATAAATTAATTAATGTATATTTGGAGGCGATCCACTATGTGTGAGTTGTTAGGCTTATCCTTCAACAAGCAGATCAGACCAAAAATATCTTTTGTCGCTTTTCGAAGAAGAGCCAGATATAACCCCCATGGTTGGGGAATAGCTTTCTACCCCAATCCAGATTCCTTCGCAGCATTCATATTGAAAGAGGCTATTCCTGGCCATAAAAGTGAACTCGCCGCGTTTCTATCGAGGTATCCCAATATTAGGTCTCGAATATTTATTTGCCACGTTAGACGAGCCACTAGGGGAGGGCCTAGCTATAGGAATACACATCCATTTGCAAGGGAGCTCTTCGGTAGAGAATACGTGTTTGCCCATAATGGAACTGTGAACGAAGGCCGAATTCCGCAGCCGAGTAGATTCAAACCCATGGGAAACTCAGATTCTGAGCGTATTTTCTGCTATCTACTAGACAGAATCTATGAGAGGGGGATCCGAAGCTGGAGTAGAGAGGATTTCAATTGGTTACACGGACTTCTAAGGGAGATAAATATGTATGGCACACTAAATATTATGATGTCTGACGGTGAACACCTCTTCTGCTACACGGATGTTAATGGATATAATACTCTCTGCTACATACGAAGAGAACCCCCATATCCCAGGATCAAGCTAAGAGATCTCGACTGGGAAATAGATCTTAACCTCGAGAAGAGCCATGATCAGAGAGGATATATCGTAGCGACATACCCACTTACAAATGAACAATGGACATCTCTCAGTCCTGGGGAGCTTATAGTATTTAAGGATGGAGAGATAATCTATGGAAGCCACGGGGAGGAAGCATTCAAGCCAGCGCAGATAGACATCAACATACTGAGAATAATAAGACGATCACCACATAGAGTTCCACTAAGACAAATAGTAAACAGGCTAAAAACACGATACACTGAACAAAGAATAAAACATCACATAAAGCTTCTTCTATGCTACGGATACATTAGGCAGGACAGACGAGACAGAGTACCATGGCACAACCTCCAAGCAACATTCTATACGCATCCACGCAAAAGAAAAGAAATAGACATACTCATCATATAGCGAAACACGGCCTCACAACAATATCCTACTATCCACAATCCCTATGTCGAGGATAGGAATATATTAGTTTCCCACAAATTTTAATTGATTATTTTCTAAGGTTGTTGTTTTTATTATATAATTAATTGGAGAAAATGATGTTTTTGAGAAAGGAGAAGAGAGAGAAGAATAGGCAATCGGTTGAGATAAAGGTTCACTACAAATCTAGAAAAAAGAAAGTAAAAAGCGAGTTAAAACATACGTACCATACGACGCGGAAGAGACTACCAACGGCACTTTTTGGTCTTTCGCCAACACTTCTTATCTTGTCTGTTGTTGGGGTTTTCTGGATCTTGGATAATGCGACTATTGAGCCTTCATTGGATATACTAAGCCTTCTAATAGTTGCGGCTAGTTTTTCGTTCCCATTGATGATAAATGTGCTAATGGACAGAAAAATTGAGAGAAAAGATATTGTCGTCAGTTTGATTGTTAGTGCTTTGGGTTTAGCGATATTATCTAGCTCTCTGGGGCTCACTCTCGGCAAAAATAGTCTATTCGCTGGTATGATGTTGGGGGGAATAACCTTGCTTGGCTTTATTATGCTTATTCTCTCAGTTTTTGCGCTTGGAGCTTATATGGCTTATAAGAGGCGGAGGATATGAGCACATTGGATCTAGATGAGGAGAATTTTAGGGCGAAAATGGCGAAGGACCTAGTAATAGCATGCTTAATAATAGGCATACCATCGCTTATAGCATACCTTTACACGAAGATGCTGATCTTAGCGATACCAATAATCCTAACTCTGCCGATGGCCCCCCTTGGTTTAGTATTCTACATTATCGAAAAAAATGAGGATTGTTAATAGCGTATATACTCCAATTTTTTATTATTTCTTGATAACGTCTGTGTTTAAATGCAATAGGTATTTATCTTCTCATTTAAAGATAAAAAAGCAGAAAACCGAATTTTAACACTCTCTTGGAATTATTTTTGCTGTAGATCTTAGCTTATTTGGTTGGTTTGTGATTAGGATATTAATCATAGCAGTAGTGCGATTCAGAGCACTAAGCTGGTTTTTTAATGTTATCGAAAGCTTTTGGAAAGAGATTTTTTAATGATATAAGAGAAATATTGGCCATATTTTTGTTGGATTAAAAATAGTGTTATTGATATTTTTATGAGGCTAATTAAATACAGATTTTATGTTTTTGTTAGGGGTGTTAGAATGAGGAAATTGGTCATAATATCCACTGTCGGGGCCTCTCTAATAACTAACTACGCAAAATATGTAAAAGCAGATCCCTGGAGATTTTTAGACAGTATAGATATGATGTCGCAGGAGGAAATAGAGGAACTCAAAGTGGAAATTTTAAACTACTTAAGGTCGCTTGGAGATAATTTTCTGAAGGCATCGGCGGAGCTAAATAGCATAATAGGGATTCTTCAGATGGCTGATCTATCCAGATTTTATGAGATAGAACTTATGTTTATAATCTCTGATACGAAACAGGGGTGCCTAATAGCCGAGGTTCTAACAGAATTCTTCATGAAGCAACTCAATGAGTTTAATGGCAAAAAGTTGAAGGTCTACTATGATGTTGTAAGCGGACTAAGCTATGTTGATGCTGAACATGCGACACGTGGGCTCCCAACGCTCGCTGCGAAGATAGCCATGTGGATAAAAAATAAGAGAGCGATGGGGCATGAGGTTATAGTTAATGTTACTGGGGGATTCAAGGCTGAATCGATATATGCAGCGCTAATAAGCCTGATTGCGGAAACACCAACATATTATATGCATGAGAAATTCAAAAAAGCAATACGATTGCCACCAATCGCAAGCGAGATAATCAGCAAAGAAGAACGCGAAATAATCTTGGAAATAATCAAAAAATTCTACGACGACCTTAAGAAAGTTAGATGAGTTCTCCAAATCCAAAGTTATGTCATCTAAATCTCTAGCTTTTGTTTTTTCTTCTGTTGATAAAGGGAGAATATTAATGATTTTGTCAGATGACTAAGATGAAAGTCATGACGAAAATTTACTCTACAGCAATTTTCTATGTAAGTCGTTTTGATTCATTCCCATTCGTATCCTCTGAACAATCAATTAGAAGCAAGAAATTCCTTCTTTTCTAAGTATCAGCAAGCCAGTTTTTTGTTAGATGCTTGGATATTTAGCGCCTCAATTAACATGCTGTAATCCCTTTTTGCTACCTCTGCGACAAACTTGATTATGTTTTCAAATATCTCGTCGAACTGTCCGTCCTTAACCAATTTTGTTACGATGTTTAGCAGAGTTGTACCTTCTCGGTAGTTAGGGGCTATAACTTCTATTATACGTGGGATTCCGCCCGACAAATAATATATTTCCTCAGCTATCTCCTCACTTATATGGGAATTCAATTTCCTCGCAAGCTCCACACTATGTTTCTTATCCAGAGGCTCTATTCGCATCTTAATCAGAACTCCGCTGAGGGGGTTTCTCGCCTCTAGCCTCATCGAAGTATTCCTCGTGAATTTTAGCCCAACCCATTGATGTTGAGAATATCCAGAACGCCTTTTTTGTTTCTACTAAATCACGAATAAGCCATAAAATGTCGCTCTTTACTACTGGCTTCTTCTTTTTAGTTTCTCTTGCGATTCTATAGGCCATCTTCTCTATGAGGGAGTGAAACTCATCCAGCACAACAATAAGTTTCCTTTTGTATACTTCGGGATGACAAAATATTTCTAGTGCACTCCTAAGAACCAGCATCAGATCATCCTCCCGAAGCCTCAGCCTGTATTTCTCAAGAAAATCTTCTGGAGCTAAATCTTCTAATATCTCAATAGCATAGCGAAGCAAAGTCTAGGATCACTTATCCAAGCACAACTAATATAGACACCATCATTTTCATCAGCAAACCTCTTGAGCAAAGCTGTTTTCCCAATACGCCGCCACCCATATAAACCAAAACCCCACAATTCACCCCAAACTCTAAGCACTGCCTATAATACTCTGCAAGAAACCTAAGTTCCTTCTCCCTATCAACAAACATATCACTATCCGACATGTCACATCTCAATGTGAGCATATCCCAATATGTCATATTCCAATATATTTTATATTAGATCTTTCTAAAAATTTTGGTACTACTAATTTATTTTCGTTTTCTATAGTATTAGTAGATTCTGGGTGATATTATGGAGGAGGTTATCTGGGTTACAAACATCAGTACTTATAAGACAGCAACAGTCAATCCTTTATGGGCTTGTCTTCTCGACGGGAGACATCCATGTCCTACTAAAATCTATTTAATATATAAT
>Ga0190367_1000420_pt1 | contig 31564 bp, 22 predicted proteins | sample 4872181011_MG_FD_171838 | JGI IMG/M metagenome (GOLD analysis project Ga0190367, IMG submission 171838) | Hydrothermal vent microbial mat bacterial communities from Southern Trench, Guaymas Basin, Mexico - 4872-18-10-11_MG | ecosystem: Environmental > Aquatic > Marine > Hydrothermal vents >...
GACGATTTACTACCAGATTATTGCCTGGGATAACGATAAGGATAGGCCCAACGACCAGCTTATGACGGATGGTGGTGCCCATCCTGGTCCGGTGATCATGGATGATGACGATGATGCTCCCGCAATACTTGAGGTCAGATTCACTGGGCAGAACGGCACTCTGTATGACAGCTTCATGGCGGATGTGTATATCAATGCTACGATCACGGATGACAGCGGTCTTGACAACGTCACGATTCGCTGGAAGTTCAATGATGGTGAGTGGAATGACTGGGTGGCTCAGAATGACAGTGGTGTCTACTACATCAGGATTTCCTATGATCTGTGGTCTCAGTCTTCCTATTGGTATCAGTGCAATCTGACGATTTACTACCAGATTATTGCCTGGGATAACGATAAGGATAGGCCCAACGACCAGCTTATGACGGATGGTGGTGCCCATCCTGGTCCGGTGATCATGGATGATGACGATGATGCTCCCGCAATAACCTCAGTACAGTATACTACTCTTGTCTATGACAACTATACTGGTGCTATTTACATAAATGCTACCGTTCTAGATCCTAGTGGTATCGATAACGTCACTATTTACTGGAGGTTCAATGATGGTGAGTGGTTTTCTGCGGTTGCGGATTATGATTCCCTAGCTAATGTTTACTATGTTGCTATTAGTCGCTCTGTGTGGGCCTCAACACCATACTGGGGCCCAGAAAACCTGACAATATATTATATGATAACCGCTTGGGATGCCGATATGGATAGGCCTAATGACCAACTTATGGCGAATACGAGTGTTCATCCAGGACCTGTAATAGTGGACGATGATACTATAGGCCCAGTAATAAATGCTGTTTATCTCACAGATGCTAATGGCGATGGTGCTCTTGAAGCCGATGAGAGCTTTAGAATAGTTGTTGATACCTACGATGAGAGCGGCATAGGATATGTAGAACTAACACTCTACCTAAATGATTCCATACTTTACACATTGGTCCTCGGCTCCAACATAACCAGGGAGGGATCTGATAGATTCATAACAGCCCTTCTTAGACCCATTCCAGCTGGTGAGTTAAGGATAAAGATTGAGGTCTTCGATAATGATAGTGATAGGAGTACTCTTGACTCTGCTGAGACGATAGAATACTCAACGTTTGAGGTTAGTTTAGAAGGCCTTATGATTGAGCTTAGACCCGTTAATGTTGAGAAGAACTATAGTGATATCTTGGAGCTATATGTAGATGTGTATGATAATGATGGGGCCTACAACGTTTCGGAGACATCACTGATGGTTTATGTCTCTGATGGGAATATAACTGCGTTCAATGCCACTCTCGATATATCATTGGGTATAACAGCATGTGTAGATATTCCTATAAACTTCAGTGCGGGTGAGTGGACAATTTATGTGGTTGCTGGTGATAATGTACACTTTGCTAGGTCGACACAAACAACAAAGCTTTATGTATACCAGCAGTCTGAGATTCAGATACTTATGGAATATCCAAAAGTTGCACAGGAAGAACAGGTATTTGTAGTGGCATACCTTCTTGCTGAGGATGGATCCCCGCTTGTCGGTAGGAACGTAACATTTTATGTCGGTGACGGGGAGAATTGGATTCTCATAGGCACAGCTGAGACTAATGCTAGTGGTTACGCAACAATTCTCTGGACTGTAAATCTTGATGTAGGTCTATACATGATTAAAGCTACTTTTGAGGGTGAGGAGTACTACTCTGGCTCAGCAACAAAGTATGACATAGAAGTTGTTGAGAGCGAAGCAGAGATACTATTCGTTGGTGCAGAGAAAGCAGTGAATGTGACATTTAGTGATCCAGCAACAATATTACTAAAGCTATATAGTTGGAAGACCGGAGAGCCTCTTGCAAATGAAACGATATATCTATATGCTATTGTCAGTGATCAGGAAGTTCTGCTTGGCTCAGGAGCAACGAACAATACTGGCTATGTCGAAATATTTATAGAGAAAATAGATTTGACGCCTGGACAGTACATACTAGTCGCTAAGTGGGGAGGAAATGATGATTATACATCCACGAAATCCAAGGCATTGATGATTGTTGGTAAAGAGTCCGTGGGTAGCATAAGCCTAGAGATCTCACCAGAAAATGTTCAATATACAGATAAGATTGAGGTTATGATTCATGCTGTTGATGATGATGGTGAGCCTATAACAAATGGTATAATAACCGTGGAGATCTTGGAGGGTGACACACCGATTGATAGATTCACGATAACTGTGATAAATGGCTCCGCAAAATTTGATTGGACTGTGGCTGGAATTACTGGAGCACCAACAACACTGACAATAAGGGTTATCGCCGAGGAAAACGAGTATTATCTAGGAGGAGTATCTAGTGATGCGGAGTTTAGCGTTGAGAAGGAAGCAATAAGCATAAGCATAGAGGTTGAAGACAGAATATTTGTCGCGGAGAGCACGGAGATAAGGATAATAATTACCGACGATGAAGGAAAACCAGTAGACAGCGTCGATGCCGTAGTATATATAAACAACGTAAAGTATGATGAGGACATAGCAATAAATGGTACTCTTGTGATTCCATGGGTACCATCAAAGAAAGGTTCCTTTACAATAAAGGTTGTTGCAGGTGAGAATAGCCCATACTACACAAGAGCTGAGGAAAAGATAACAGTCAATGTTATCGATAAATCACAAATACTGAGATCGCAAGACCTATTACTAGGACTAATAGCGGCAGTGGCGGTAGCAGGAGTAGCTATAGTAATAAAGAAGAAGAGAAGAGGAGCAATAGAGCTAGCAGCCGAAGGCGCTACAGCCGAGGCTCTTGAGGAAGGAGAAGTCGTAGGAGAAGAAATGGAGGAGATTCGGAGAGAATTCGAAGAATACTTCGGTGAATAACACTCAAAATATCCCTATTTTTGTTTTTTATCGATGGTTTCTCTTGCTGATTCTTAACTCTGCCAGCTACACCTCTCGATATACTGAAGAATATTATTCCCAGTCCCATGTAGAAAATGTAGCAGTATTCTTTTTGGCACTAAGGATATATTTTCATTTTTAGTTATGTTGGTTTTAAATGTTGTTCTCTGGTGATGTTGATGGTCAATTGGTTTGCAATAAGATCCCATTTCCCAGGAGTCTCACACACCTGTTATCTTAACGCAGCATCCTTGGGTCTTATTCCAGATGTTTCGGTGAAAGCATTAGAATGTTTTATTAAGCAGAGAAGCCTTGGAAGTATGCTTTGGCTTGAGTGGTACTCTGCTGTGGACGACATCAGAAGATTAGTATCCAGATTGATAGGGTCTAAATCTGAAGAGATAGCTTTTGTTCAGAATACGTCTATGGGGCTGAATCTCATAGCAAACTCGATAAGGTGGAGTAGGGGAGAAAACATAGTTACAACAGATCTAGAGTTTCCAACAAATCTTTTTCCATGGCAGGTTATTGCGAAAAGGTATGGTTTGGAGATAAGGTATGTTAGGAATGTGGATGGTAGCCTCAGACGGGAGGACTTTGAGAAGGCTGTGGATAAGAAAACGAGGGTTATTGCTGTTTCCTGGGTCGAGTTTGGTAATGGTTTTGTTAATGATTTAGGGTTTCTAAGCAAATTAGCTAGAGAGAATGATGCGTTGCTTGTTGTTGATGGTATCCAAGGCGTGGGGGCTCTCAAAATAGATGTTAGAAATGTTGGTGTTGATGTGCTTGTAAGCGGATTCCAAAAATGGTTGTTGGGGATAGGTGGTGCTTTTCTTTATGTTAGGGAAGACATACTAGATAATCTTGAAGTACCATTTGCGGGGTGGCTCTCAGATAAGGATAGCCGCTCATTCGAGTTTCGGGAGTACAAACCATCTCTGGATGCTAGACGCTTTGAGCTGGGCTCACCCTCCTTCGCGGATGCTATTGTTGCTAGGGAATCTCTCAGCTTTATTCAGAGTATCGGAATCGAAAACATAGAGAGAAGAGATCTAGACCTCATAAGCTACCTACGCAAGAGACTTAGTGAATATGATAATATAGAATTTATGACTCCCAAGGATAATCTTTCTCCTATACTTACATTCAGATTTAGGAGCTGGGATACTAAAGCTGTATTTGAATACTTGCTCGAGAAGAATATTTACGTATCCTATCGCCTAGGCGGAATAAGAGTCTCCCCACACTTCTATAATAACAAATCGGATATAGACACATTTCTGGACCTAATCGGGGAATATCTACGAAAACGCAGAACATAAGTATTTTTAACTACAGAATCTCAAGAATCATGGGAATATTGGTGAGACAAGATGTCTAATAAGCCACCTAGGATACCTACTGAAGAACTCATTGTGATTAGAAACAAAATATACGTTATGAGTCCCATAGTTAGGAGGTGGGTTAGAGGCAAGGGATTCTCAGTCCAAGAATTGTTGTCTGTTGGATTAGACATAGAGTATGCGAAGAAGATAAGACTACCTATAGATAAGAGAAGAAAATCGGTACATAAACAAAATGTGGATCTTCTAAGAGAAATTCTAGAGAAATATCCAATGCCTGTAGAAACACAAAGAATTCCTTCTCCACCACAAAAAATTGTTAAGGTCGCTTCAGAAGCTGTCGTGGTTGGAAGTAGACCAGATGTTAAGGAGGAATTGTCGGATGAGGAAATATCCTCCATAGCGGATCAGGTAGTGGATTTTCTTGATAGAGCCAAAAGAAGAGGCATAAGAAAAACCTTGGAAGTCTTTGTTGATGCTATTAGAAAATATGCACCATTACTTCTGAGGAGGTGGAGTGAGGAAAAAATGGAATCCATTGTTAGTCTTATACTTAAGGATCTATCCTCTGCAGGGTTTGGTTCTCTTTCAACGAAATTCTTTACCAAGAAGGCGGACTGGGATGCCTCGATGGCCAGGGAGATAATCTTGGAGCGTTTAAAGAGAGTTTTAAAGGAATAGTATTGGTGGTGTTGTGGATGACGACAATAACATTTGATGAGTTTAAGAGGATAGATCTTCGAGTTGGTAAAATTGTTGAGGTTATTGACCACCCAAAAGCGGATAGGCTATATATATTGAGAGTGGACCTAGGTGGCGAAATAAGAACGCTTGTAGCAGGCATAAAACCTTGGTACAGGAAGGAAGAGCTTCTAGGAAAACATATTATTGTACTAGTAAATCTAGAACATAAAATGATAAGGGGGGTTGTAAGCGAAGGTATGCTTCTAGCAGCTGACGATGGAGATACTGTATCTATACTGACAGTAGATAAACCAGTGAAGCTTGGAGCACGAGTCCATTAGTTTTGATTCTGTAAGCAATTAGCTTTTTTTCACTGTTTTTCTTCTAAGAGAACTCTTTGGATATTTCTTCGGATGTATAAATGCTTATACTTTATGTTGTGTCATAAATTTATTTATTATTCTCTGATTATGCTATTGTGATTATGATGTATTATGAGATTGTTGAGTCACCAGAACAGCTGGTAGGCGCAGAAGGATTCTTGAGACTTCCAAGCTATATATTCGACGAATTTGTCTTTGATATTAACCGTCAAGAGGCCTTAAGGAGTGCGCTTGAGTACTTAAAAAGGGGCGAAAATGTTCTGATCGTTGGGAAGGCGGGCACAGGTAAAACAGCTTTTCTTGCTATAGTCTTAAAGAAGCTTATGGATATGGGCTATCGTGTAGCGAAAATTGTGAATGGAGAGATAATTAAGAGGGATCATGAAGCCGCAGGGATATACATATTCTATGATGATCTACCCAGAATGGAGAAGAGATCTCTCGTATCAATAGTTGAGAATAAGCCTCGTATGATAATCGCTACGGCACGACTAGAAGCACTCGATGAGCTTACATCAAAACTTGGTGAGAGACCAGAGAGCTTCTTCAAGGTAATCATAATTCAAGAAATGGACGAATCGCACTTGAGAGAAATACTGCTGAGATTCGCACGTAGAGAGGGAATAGAAGTCCTACCTGAAGCTGCAGATATTGTTACTAAAAAAGCGGATAGGCTCCCAGTTTACATCTGGCAGGTAATAAGGGATCTCGTCATATCGCGTAGTAACATCTTAGATGTTGAGTTCGCTAGGAGAATCCCCCAAGGTATGTTGGAGTATGTTGATAGGATTCTCTGGAATGTTGTTGGTGAGGCTGAGGACAGGTTAGAGGTTCTCCTAACACTCATAACGATGACACATATGCCCGAATATGAGATGCACCAAGATCTCTTCAACGCGGTATTCATCGAGGCAACAAAAGAAATAAAAGGAATAGAGAACCCATCACAGGTAATCCTGCTAAGAAGCAAAACACTGAATAAGATCAGAAGATATCTAGCTCGTACTCCCCGCTACTCATTTAGACTGCCCCATGATTCATGGGCTGATGTTCTGAGGGGGCAAAGCACAGGGCTACTAAGTGGAGAAATAGCAGACCTGTTATACACATTTCCAGAGACTAAGAGAATAGAACTACTGAGACGTGCCGCTGAGCGAGCATATAGGGAATCAGTATCGAAATCGAAAGACCCTGCAAGAATAAGAGAATTTGTAAGACAAATAAACCTTCTGGGGTTCAAGGATATTCTCATTAGCTCTCCAAAAGCTGAGTTGGTAAAAACGACACAGCAAGAAAGCATTCCGATGGAAAAACCACTTCCTCCACCAAAACCAAAAGTAGAAGAGGTCCCTGCGCCCATAGTTGAGCGAAAAGAATATGTGTCGGTAAGATTATATGCAGTCGCGAAAAAACTACTGTATCCGCCAGGAAGAAGCTACTCTATGCTGAAAATTTCAGATGTGACTCAAGCAATATTAGGTTCCCTCTCATATCAAAGCTTTTGTGGTGTGAAGAAAAATGAAGCGTTCTCAAAAATAATGTTCAGAAAAATAGGTAACAGAATCGTGTTGCGCTATCCCTGTTGGGGGGATGTATCGATAACAGAAACAATAGACATAGTCTCCGAGTCGCCACCACCTGAAAAAGTATTTGTAGGAATAATACTACTCTTTTTGGGAATAATATTGATGGCAATACCTATCATTGGCTGGATACTCGGCTTACTACTTATAATCCATACAGCAATAAATATACTCAGTGGAATGAGAGTGTATCTTGTTCAACTTGAGCTAAATGGGAGCAGAGACGCATTAGAAGGAATTATTAGGGAAGCCCGCCAAAGACTTGGACGTAGACCCCTTTTAGTATCTCCACAAACTGCAAGAATAATTCGCAAAAAGCTAGGCACTGATCCGATGATTCTTGAGAGAGAGTGGTATGCCTTCTAGCTTTGATTCGCAATGCATATTTTTTTAAGTTAAGAAAAGTTCTTGGTTTTTTCTCACCATTACATTGTGCTTATATATTTTAACCTCTCCTACAGGTGCATCGCTATGGGTGAATATCTGGAGATAAAGCCTCAAGTCCCCGATAAGATGCGGCTAAGAAATATTATAAATGAGCTCAAGGAGATACCGAAAAGAAATAATCTGGAGAAAACAGCGATGCTTGTAGAGGAAATGTTGCGAGACCCCGAAATAGATGCCGCACAAGATGCAACAAACCATATGATTGTTCAATACCTCAGATACAATGACCATGGACGTGCACACGCAATAATAACCGCCAGAAATGCTCTTAAAATTCTAATACTGCTCAAAGATTCTGTCAAACCTAACATAGTGGTATCTAATGCTGGTACCTTCGATGATGCTGCTGCGATTGTTGCTCTAGCAGCTTTTATCCACGACCTAGGAAACATGGTTCATAGGGAGTTCCACTATGGTTTCTCATTGATGGTTGCAAACAAAATTATTTGGAGATACGTCAAAAAGTTCTGGGACAAAGAATCTAGGAAGAAGAAGTGGCTGATATATGCACATATAGCGAACGCTGTGTATAGCCATGATGATAAGGTTTTTGCTTACACAGTGGAGGGGTCTGTGGTCAAAGTTGCAGATGGTTGTGATATGGCTGCGGGTCGTAGTCGAATGCCCTATAGTATTGGTAAGGTAGACATACATAGCGTTTCAGCATTAAGTATAATTGAGGTTGATATAAAGAGAGGAGAACGAAAACCAGTAAGAATAGAGGTAAATATGATGGATGCTGCAGGAATATTTCAGGTAGAGGAGGTATTAATGAAGAAAATAAAAACTGGTATTATCGCGGACTATATCGAAGTGGAGACTTTTGTTAATGGTAAACGCGTTAAGCTGAGTAGACCCACATTCACATTAGAATAGCTATTCTATGGCAAACACATTGTTTTTAATGCGAATAATCCCTCATTTTTCCAAGTAGTTTAGAAAAGGATGCTTACCATGGATTTTATGGATCTCGATCAGCTTCTAGTTCCCGAAGAGGAGCGCAGGGGCAGAGCTGTTGAATACGGAATATTTGCTCTTTGGATTCTGATGTTCGTGTTCCAGGGTTGGAGTCTACAGATATATTACAGTGCCAGGGAATACATGGAGCTCCAATATCTAAGAACGATGCTTAGTGTTCAAAATCAGATCCTCATTTTAAACATAGTTTCGAATATTCTCTGGTTTATTGTTACCTCCTACATATTATACTCAGCTCTCTTCATTGAGCGCCGAGAGAAATATAATATTGTTTCTGGCGTTCTCTTCTTTATTAGTGGCCTAGCCGAACTCCTAGTAGCTCTCGCAATCTGGGGATACTATCAAAAAATAGATTATCTCAACAAACATCTAGCTATGCTCAGTTTTGAAGATGTAAGAGCAAGATTGCTGGACATATCATCAGGTATGTCTCTCTACATCACAGCTTCAAACATTATAGTGCTCATGAGCATAGGCCTAGCATTCATACTCATAGGCATAAATATGAAGAGATATGCAGATAAGCTCATTCGGGCGCTCTTCACAATAAGAATCGGTGAAGAGTATACTGCTCCACCAGAATCCGAAGCAGAACTCTCCCCTACAAGCTACAAGGAGGTTCTTGAGATGGAGACATATGGGCTAAATATCAGAAGACAAATAGAATCAGGTGCAAGAGCTCTGAGAAGCGGAGGAAATATGTATATTGCTAGCGGGGTCCTAGACCTAGTATCAATTCTGATGCCCGGCTTAAGCACCTTTGCATTCATATTATTCATATTAGGCGCGATAAAAGCAGGGCAGGGGCGAAAAATGATAGAAAATGTTCGCAGACAGCTTCTCCAAATGAAAGAGCCAGGTGAGTATAAATGAGAAGATGCGCTCTAATTCTATCGATGCTTCTAATTTTAATACTTCTAACTCCAATAGCCACTATGCATCTCTCCAAATCCTCACAAATGATCGATATGACCGTTACTGGGGAGAAATATTCGCGTGAAGAGAACTCGAAGCACAGCAATATTATGGGTGTGCATACAAATGAAAAGATACCGATGGATCTAGATAAAACGCTTAAGGTCTCATTCTACCTGCGCTTTAAGTTTCTATCTAATGAGGAATCTATAGGCGCTATTTCCCCCATATCAAATACGAAAATAATGCCAGTAGGAGGATATCTGGTCCCAGTAAACATAACAGTAATAAAGCTTCCATACGAGGCTAGGAACATTAAAGTAGACGTAGAACCTATCTCAGAAAAGCACATATACCTGCAAAATATGGATTATCCCTCCATATCAGTAGCTACGATCTCCAGTAACCCACTAATAATAAGACCTCACCAGAAAGTTAGATTCCCGCTATACGAAGTGGAAATGCTCCGAGGCATAGATCCGGGGACTCTCGAAAGGACAACATACCTCGTGTTGAGGATATTCCCACTAAAAGTTCTAGGACCAAACGAGGCGAAAGTCTATGAGGAAATCCGTGTTGGAATTAGATACACACTAGAGAGAAACAGAGTCGCAAAGGCAAAACAGGCAGAGATGGATGCTCTAATACTAACATCAAAGGAATTGTTTGTAGCTGCGGAAAAATTGGTGGATATTAAGAAAACGGAGGGGCTAAGAGCGATGGTAATGTTTATAGAGGACATACACGATGATTTCGATGGGTGCGACCTACCAGAAAAGATAAGAAACTGCATAATTAGTATGGTCGAGAACTACAACATAAAATTCGTGATTATACTTGGAGACACCGATGTTGTCCCAGCGAGAGAGGTATATATTCCCGACGGTGCCTTTGATGATAACCCCGAAATTGATGGAAAGTTCGTCGAAACAGACCTCTACTATGCGGATCTCCAATATTCATGGGACGATAATGGAGATGGTCTCTGGGGAGATCTTAGAAACGATAAAGTTGACGGAGTACCTGATGTTATTGTAGGCCGCTTACCCGTGAGTAATTTAACAGAAGCGCTGGGCGTCATAGAAAAAATTGCACGCTACGAACCCATTCTACCTCTGTATGGAAGCGTGCTCTTCGCAGGAACCGATACATTTCAGATAGGATACCCAGAAGGAGAATACCTGCTCGAATTCGCAGAAGCATATATTAGAAATATGACAATAGTTAAGCTCTACGAGACTTTAGGAAATCTGACTAGGTCTAGCTTCAAAACGGAATTTGATAGAGGACATTACCTAATTGCGTTTACTGGTCATGGTCTGCCCGATAGGGTAGCTCTAACATTCTCTCAAACCTACACAATGGGCGATGCATTTGCACAGAGAAACTGGGTGTATCCAGTATTTATTGCACTCTCCTGCGATGCGGGAAGATTTAAGGATGTGGATGGCCTAGGAGAAGCCCTAGTCCTAAATCCTAATGGAGGAGCGATAGCATTTATAGGTTCGACGAGAATAGCATGGGGCTACATAGGAGAACTGGTGACGACTGGTCTTATGGGTGAGATGCTGTGGAGAACAATAAAGAATATTTTCAATGAAACGCTCCAGGAAGGTCTGGGGCGGGTATGGGCTCAGACACTTAAAGAATATGTTATGGAGCACCCAATAAAAAATGTGTTGGCTGGGTACTACCTAGACTGGAAAACGGTAGCAGAATACAATCTGCTCGGAGACCCCACGTTGTCAATACGTCCCAAAGTTTTTGATAATGTGACCTATACCAACATAGAGATAAATAATGGTGGGACGGTGATTACAAACAAAACCATAGTTGTAGACAGATTTGTTTGTAATAATGCGTCAATCAGCATAGAAAATTCGATAGTGATTCTTAATGGAACAGCCATGGTGAACAACTCAAACTTAACGCTCAAGAATAGCATACTAATGGGAGATATCTACATATACTCGATGAAGGCAAACATAACGGCAACAGATTCGCTCATCACAATAAGATTGGTACTTACCAACTCATCACTAACAACACGAAGTACGGTGCTGGATACAGTTAGTTCAAACATGTACAGCGATCTGAAAATAGTGAACTCAACTCTGAGTTTAGAGATCAGAGGTATCAATGGGAGCATAGCCGATCTCCGAGAGGGACGCATAAAGTATCTCAACTTAGCGGACATAGGTTTTAAAGGAGAGATCATAAACTCTACCGCAACATTACACCTCATCGGTATAAATACATCGCTTAGCCTAAACAACGTGACTATAACTAGTTTGTATGTGTCTAGAAGCAACATAACTATTAGGAACTCGATTGTTGTTAGACTTTCACTGGAGTCATCGAATGTATCAGCATTTTCCTCTAACATGACAATATTGCTTATGGTGACCAACACAACTGAGATTTCCGATCTTGAACCTAAGGAGTATACCGACAACTTGATGGTGGGTGATTCTAGGCTTTATCTACAAAGCACATATGTTAGGTGCTGGAGCCTCATCATAGAAAACGCGATCGTAAGACTAATAGACTCAAAGATATCCTCAATAGACGCTAAGAACTCCCAATTATCAGCAACGAGTCTAGAAATACTATTCCTAAGAGCGCTCCAATCCATGATAGTCATGGAGAACGTTACGAAAGTTCTAAGAGTCTATATCTCAAACTCATCCACACTTAACATCTCAGACTCAAAGATAATGAACATCGAATTGTATGATAGCTCCAATGGAACAGTAAATTCAAGTGAAATTATTGTACTACACCTAGAAGACTCTCAAGCAAATATTTCTTCGTCTAGAATAGAAAGTATTTACACGATAGGATCCTCAAACATATCAGTTTACAACTCAACAATCGTTGAGGCGAAGATAACTGGGGGGTCCTACCTACTTATGGATCGTTGCAGATCGGCAGTAGTAGATATTGAAGATAAATCCCAAATCACGGTGAAGAAAACTCAGATTCTCTACTGGCTTAGAGTATACGATCAGGCAAGCATAGTCGCCTTAGATAGCACGATATGGTTTGGCCTTGTATACAAGTATGAAGAAGTTCTAATTAGGGGATTAGAGTCTGGAAACATAAGCCATATGGTGTTATCCATAGATAATGGCTGGACGATAGAGCTAACAAATGTGTATGTATTAAACTGGGATGTAATAGCGTATAGTAGTATAATAACTGTAGAATATTCCCAACTTGGATGGATAATGCTATTTTATGACAGTGGCTTGGAAATGAGGTATTCCCAAGCAATATTGCTGCGCGCAACGCATAGCTCATTGGTCAACATCGAAATGTCCACAATTAATGCTGTATATGCTTCTGGAAAATCTAGGACGAATGCTGATAGGTCATACATAGGCATGATTTATATTCTTGGAGAAGCAAACGTTTATCTAAGTAATGTTGTATTTGACATAGTTGCCGGTATGGGTAGCTCCGCGGAGGCTGAAATTTCATCATCCTATGGTGGTGTTGTGGCTGGTATTAGCGGCATAAGAATACACATCAGCAATTCTGTCGCAACAGTTTATATGGCGATAACGGAAGAAGATTTGGTTCTTCGAGACTTAGCTCCTCAATACATATCAGCCTGGAGCTCCGAGACACTTGGCATAGAGGAGGATTGGCAGATAGGTATTGTGGACTCCCATATCTCTTGGGCTCTGGATTTATCCCTAGGAAGCTTTACAATAGAAGACTCTCTTTTGTCGCAACTATTTATATCTAATGCAACAGCAACAATAAGAAACACTCTTGTCAGCGATCTGATGGGTGTCTACGGATCGAAGCTGAAAGTGTATAGCTCCAAACTATCATCAATAACAATAATCTGGGGCTCAGAAGCAACATTCTATGAAACAACAGCTCTATACGCATATATAATAGAGTCGAACACTACGATGGTGGGATCAACAGTAAACATAGTACTCGGCTTCCTAGAAGGGAACTACGAACTAAAACTTAGACCTGGATACTATGAGAATACGAGTATAGACCAGTTCATAAATGCGTCGTCACCAATAAAGCTAAGATTGCTAAACACATCAGTCGTCGGATGGTATGTGGTGGGCCTCGGCATATCTGGGCACGTAGGATTAAGAATTGTGGATTCGCAGATTATATCTGCTGGGATAGCATACAACGGTACGCTGATAATAGATCATAGCGAGATTTATGGCTACTCTCAAGCATACCTACAGAGGGGGATGAACACATCTCTTATAATAAATAACTCCGCTACCCGGCTTTACCTAATACTTTCACGTATAGAGGAAACAGTAAATGTAAGTAATATTGGGTCATTCGAGCCAATAACAACAGAAATAACCAAAAGCATAAAGATAATCAATACAACTGTTATTGAGGCCGGCATCGAGGTCTCCAGCACAGACATAAATATTTGGAGCTCCAAAGTAGACGAACTTAGATTACGCGGTTCAGAAGCATCCATTGAAAACTCCAAAGTAAAGAGTATTTTAGCAACGGGAACAAAGCTCTCTATAGCCTCAAGCAACATAAGAACAGCTCAGCTAATTTCATGTGAGACAACAATATCAGATACAAGAATTGAGAATCTAATGTTATATTCCACAGAATTCCTAATCGAGAACTCGGAGGTTGGGTTATCACTATATGCTGCGTTCATCGATCTGACTGTCTCAGGGCTTCAACCGATAAGCATAGACACAGTTGAGGTTCCACAGGATCTTCCATTATTAGCAGAAGGCTTGATTGTGAATACGGATATAGTTAAGTGGCATGTCATTGTCGGAGAATTCGCAGAGATAAATATATCAGACTCTCAAATATCAAGAGTTGATATGACGTCTTACACATCATCTATAAGCATTAAAAATAGTATTGTTGCTTCTCTCCACATGGGGTACGGTGGTAGAATCAACATAAGCTACTCCTATGTTGGGATAGACTTCGACATTGTTAGCTTAGGTCTCACAATAAGAAATCTTAGGCAGGGATGGTCTCAGCACCTAATAACAGAGGATATCACTAGCGGCAAAGCACCCTGGAACATAAGCATTGTATCATCAGGAATAACAATGCTCAACGTAACAATTCATGGAGCCTTCGTAAATCTTGAAAACATAAACGCTTCAATAGTACTTGTCAATGCGTCGTCTGAAGTCTCAATTTCGAACACAGACGTAATTTCTCTTCTCGTTGGAGGGCCGAGCAACTTAGAAATTTTTGGATCCTTCATACGGCTAATTAATCCTGGCTATGGAACAAATCTTAACATATATAACTCAACAGCAGGGATAGTAGATACATATATTTATGGTCAAGTGGTGCTCGAAGGTCTTAGCTCAGTTCCTAAGACATGTCACAGTAAGCAGATGGGCTACAGCATATATGCCTCCTCATCAAAACTTGTTGACTGGACAATACTCGCTGCGATGTTCTCAAATGTTACGATAATGAATTCTCATATATTCGCATTAGGAACGGATGGATTCGCCAAAATTTATCTTATAGACACAATGTTTGAGTATCCAATCTATGCTGAATTTCTATCCGAGATACATATTCTCTACACATTAACAATAGAGGTAACATATGATTTCGTGGCACCAGAAAAAGCTAAGGTCGAAATAATAGGCTGGAAAACGTATGAGTTAGAAGCGCCCAAAGGGAAATGCAGTATACTCCTCTATCATGGAATCGTCAGGGAGTACGAGAGAAGAGATCTAGGCCAATACACAATAAAAGCCTTCGTGGGAGGCTATAGCGCAACAAAGACTATATATCTCTGGAAAACCCTACGAGTGAAGATTGAGATCTACAGCCCATTATCGGTATCAATATTCGTAGCAATAATAGCACTTGTTGCGATAGGAGTATGGAAACTTGCCAGAAAACGTATTCGAAAGAGTAGACAGATAGAGGAAACATATGTTCATTCACCAGATAAATAATGCATCTTCTAGAGCATATTAGAGGATTTCTATTTCTTTTTTTAATGATCCTTCTAAGATACTGTTTGAGTAAGAATTCTCCATAAAATTGAAAAGTTTGTTATGATGCAGATAATATCCTAGGACCCTCCCAAGGTGAGGTTTGACCGCTGTGGCGACTCTCCCCAAGATATAGTTATATTGTTTTATAGTTTTTTACTGATAATACCACGTAATAGCTTACCATCGGTGGTGAAAATGCTATTAGAACCACACCTGCTATTCGCGGTCGGAGTAGGTGCACTTGGACTAGTAATAGTGTTTCTATTAAGAAGATGGGTACTACAGCAGCCCGTAGAACATAAAGAAGCAATAAAAGTGGCTACATGGATAAAGCAGGGAGCAAGAGCATTTCTAAAGAGAGAATTCACAACAGTGGCGTATTTCATTGCGGCTATAAGTGCAGTTCTCGGGATACTCGCGTTCGAAAAAATTCTTGAGTACCACATAGTAATAGGATTCATCGTTGGTTCAATACTATCTCTTCTCATGGCATATATAGGTATGGAAACCGCAACAGATGCGAATGTAAGAACTACCGAAGCCGGTAGAAGAGATCCACTAAAAGCCTTCCTAATAGGCTATAGGGGCGGAGCAGTAACTGGACTAGCACTGGTATCCCTATCCATATTAGGGATAGGGCTCCTATACATATTCTTTGGTAATCCATCGTTAATAGTGGGATTCGGTTTTGGTGCCTCCCTTGCAGCTCTCTTCGCACAGGTTGGTGGCGGAATATACACAAAGTCTGCGGATATAGGAGCAGATCTTGTAGGTAAAGTCGAGAAAAGAATACCTGAGGACGATCCAAGGAATGCAGGTGTTATAGCTGATTTGGTGGGAGATAATGTGGGTGATTGCGCTGGGAGAGCTAGTGACCTATTCGAAAGTTTTTCAGATAACCTAATAGCAATAATGATCCTCGGATGGTTTGTTGCTGTTGAGGTTTTCGGAAATAGTCCCCAGGCAATAGTTTCTTTCATTGTCTATCCACTGGTTCTCCAAGCAGTTGGCTTATTAGCGAATATAGTGGGATTATTTGTTGCAAGATCTAAAGACCCAACAAAGGCGGTAGCGATTTCCTATTTAGTCTCGGGCATAGTAATAGCCCTAGGATTCTACCTCACAGCACACATAATACTAGATCCGCTCGAAGTCTACTTTGGTGCGGATCCACTACTAGCAGAGAGGCTCTACATAGCAGCGATGCTGGGACTATTAGGCAGTATGTCAACGGTTTTCCTGGTACTATACTATACTGGGCTACATAAAGGGCCGGTAAAGGAGATTGTGAAATATGCGGAGGGCGGAGCAGCCCTAGACATACTAGCTGGAACATCACTAGGCATGGAAAGCACATTCCCTGAAGTCGTCATAATAGGATTGGTGATGGTGGCGGCATTCTTTATAGGAGCAGGAACACTTGACTTTTCTAAAGAAATGGCGATAATGGGTCTATATGGAGCAAGCATGGCTGTCTTAGGATTACTATCTATGACAGGTATTATTCAGACTTCAGACACATTTGGTCCGATAGTTGATAATGCTGATGGCATAGCAACGATGGCGGGTTTAGAGGAGGAGGTTGGGACATCACTAGAAGTTTTGGATTCTGTTGGTAATACCACAAAAGCTTTAACAAAAGCTTATGGTATGGCGGCAGCGCTGCTTACGGGTGTTTCGGTTCTCTTTGCTTATGTTGCCGAGGTGTTGCGGATATTAGGAATAAGTGTGGAGAACTTCCAGCAAATAATTGAGCTTCTCCCAATAAATATATTAAACCCACTAGTAATATTTGGGTTGATGGTTGGTGCTGGTGTGCCATTCTTATTCTCAGCATGGACAATAAAAGGTGCTCAGCGAGGAGCATTTGGTGTTGTAAAAGAAGTGAAGAGACAATTCGATGAGAACCCAGCGATTCTAGAGGGTAAGGCATATCCCGACTATGCCAAGGCGGTAGATATTGCGACAAAAGCTGCGTTGGTAGATATGGTAATGCCAACATTACTTGGATTATTCATGGTAATAATTGTGGGTATAAGCTTTGGTCTTATAGTCCTTGCGGCATATCTGATAGCCTTGAAGATAGTCTCAGCACTATTAGCTGTGTATCAATTTAATGCTGGCGGAGCTTTGGATAATGCTAAAAAGCTCGTAGAGATATCTGGTAAGAAAGGAACCGATCTGCATGCCGCAACGGTTATAGGTGACACATTTGGGGATCCACTTAAAGATACTGCTGGCCCCTCCCTACACATATTGATAAAGCTATCTAATATTCTGGCTATAACGTTAATTCCATTGTTCGCCTTAATGGAGAAAGCTTCACTGACCACGAAGATACTCTATGTCGTAGTTATAATCGTTGTTTGGATAGTACTTGATATAATCATAAAAGTTATACGTAAGAGAATGTGGGGCGAACATAGCTAAAGTTAGAAGAATACCTACTATTTTTTGGTAGGGTCTTATTTTTTAGTTTTCTGATGATGAGCCCCAGAACCGCTGATACGTGATGAGGTTTGGTCTTTGCTGAAAACTTTATTAATCACATATATTAGGACCTCAGATAATTTTTTGGCAGCATTTTCAACATCCTCAGAGAGTTCCTCCGAAATAGATGTGTTCTTTGGCTGTACCCCGATAACAATGGTTTTAATACCATTTCCCTCAAGAAAGTCAACGGTGAATGAGAGCGGAAAGGCGTGTGTGGAGATGGCCATATCCCCTATCTCATCATGCTCAATAAAGAAAATACTGCCTGGCTTCGTCTTCGCGTCTGCAGCATCAACAATGATTGCATGAGTATAGTTCCCAGATGCTATTCGAAATAAATAGTTTTCTGGCATCATCTCACATATATATACATCTGCGGGGACCCTATCCTTAATCGCTTTACCAACAAATACGCCGACAGCATCGTCGCCTCTTAGAGGGTTTCCCACCGCCAATATAGCTATTTTTTTGGCCTCTCTAAGAAGAGATTCTAGGCGTTCAGCAGAGAATACAATCATATTTCTTCATTCCCTCCGAACCTCTTGGATAAATATATAGGGATTTTTTGTCTGTTAAAAAACTAGGATATGTCTCCAGAAATTTGCTGCGTATAGCTAAATGGAGCTAATGGTAATATTTTGTCTCTGATTCTGGAGTAACCTAAATGATCCTCCTAAAATATATCTTAAAGATTTGTGTTGATCTGTGACAAGAAATGGATCGAGAAAATAAAGGCCCATTATAGGTTCTATCCTATTCGTAGCCTATCGGGAATTCTAAGCCCTATACTGCAAAGTCTCGTCTTCTCTTCAAACACATTAGTAATATGGCAAAAAAACTATTATAAAATTTTTAGTACCTTTTTGCTTTTTATTCTAATCTTGTGCTTTGATTTAGGTGTTAATATGAGTGAAAATCTGACCATAGAAATACTATCAGCGAAATGCGGAACAAAACCAGAAAGAATAACGGTAGAGAGGATAGGGGGCTGATATTCATCAGGGGCACAATAAATGTTTCGAATCCATGCCACACGATTAAGATAAGCGAAGAGATAAACAAGGAGAAACGCATGCTAAAAATAATTCTGAATGTTAGGAGATTGAAGAAAATATGCATAGAATGCCTAGCAAACATAGAGTTCCTCATCAAGATGAATCGCTATCATTACCGTAGGCTATTCAATGCTCAGAACTGCTTATTGAGATTAGAATACTACTATCGTGGAAAAGTAGGTGTTCTCTACGACGGAGAATTCGAACTCTGAGGGAGAATCGGTACTATCTCTGAAGAAAATAAGATCAAGGATAGGGCCTCATAGATATCTGATAGTCTCGAAGATAGAGCTAGAAAACATGGATGATATAATAGGCAGGATACAGCTGAATACTAGGGTTATCTCAATACTGATAATAATACTTTTAGCCCTGATAGTGTCCGGTTTTATTCTAGGTCTAGAAATAGTATTAGTACTCGGTTTAATCCTTATAACTACAAGTCTAGTATTAGAATCTAAGATAAATAGGGATCTTATTAGTGCCCTCCAAGCTATTATCGGCGAACATCAAAAATATCTTTTGGATAGTAGAGACGAGGATTGGGACTTAGAAAGCACAGATCTCTATTTATTCTACAGAGATGAGGAAAGCCTAAAAAGAGCTGAGACATTGCTAAACAAAATCTTAAGAAAAGAATTAGAGTCACAAGAATACCTACTATTTGACCCCCAGTATATCCTGGGTAGAACTCTCCCATCCCGCGTACTGCTATTATTGGGACTCCTACTTATATCCACAAAATATCTCTTCACATCGATCCTCACATTTGTCCTCCTTGGAGGAGTAATATTTTTTGTTCTAGTGGATGTGTTGGGTATGATAATGGATCAGGTAAGAATGCTCTAGAAAAGAAAAGTGAGAGAGGAGAGATCATGGATACGGGTTTACGATTCCTTACCACGCGTTCCAGCATCTTTATGAGCATCCTCATAAATACATGTAGATCCCTCCAGGTCCGACTTGTAACCAAATTCCCATCCACAGCAGCATCCTCATCCACTCAGTGTGCTCTGCCACAATAAAATCTATCTTAGCTACTATCGCTGATGTCACTTTTGCTCCTTAAGAAAAGCTAAAAGCATTCAGCGCAAATAGTCTATGGCAGAGTGCTCCTATAGGCTTCTCAGACTCCACAAAGTGCCTTAGTATTCTCTCAACATCATTATAGTTCCTTATGTACTCGGGAGCTCTCCCACCGGAATAATAACACCATCATATTCTTCGGGGATAAGCCTCAGAAAAAGATTTGTCAACCCATATAAAGCGGTAACTCAGCTTCTCAGTATGTGTCCTATAATTTGGCTCTCTATCATGAACAACAGTCTGCAAAACTTTTTTTGTGGGCATAGCTACATGCACCTAAGAACCCTCCTCCCTCAACCCTAAAATATCGATAGAAAATCCCAAGAGCTTCAACCATATCCCCGCGAGGATCAATACTCTCATATTAACTACCATAAGTTCTAATCTCAATGAAAATGCAGAAAAATTCTTTTGTTATCCCGAGTTATTGACTCCAAGAACATTAAGTACAAAACAAATTTGATATATGGTTATCTAAGCTCTAAATCCCCAACAGTTTAATTCTGAGACAAGCAATTTTATGTATTTAACTGGTATTTGGTAGTACTTGTTGAATAGTATTTTGGAGAAAGCTGATGAAAAAAGGATTTTTCGTCATAATGTTGCTCCTTGTCGTATCTTCGCGTTTTGCTTGGAGCGAGTATGTCCGCCCACAAAGGAGTTTCTATGCAATTAGTTTTGAAGTTAGTTCATCCGTAACCACATACGTAATGCCAGACACAGCGTTCTCTGTCTTAGCAGAAGAGTTAAGCAATGCGGAAAATTTTGTTGAGATAGCAGTCTATGAGTTTTGGAGTGACAGCATTTTTGCTCTTATAAATTCGACTGCGAGAAGAGGCGTTAAAATAAGGATTCTCTTGGAGGGCGATGTATATGGGACAGAAGGTGATACGTGGAATAGATATATGCTTAACAAGCTTTATCAGCTTAATAAATCTGGATTACCTGTGTGGATAAGACTGGAGGATGTTCCAGGATATCTACATATGAAGATTGTCATCATCGATAATTCGACGGTTCTCATAGGAAGCGAAAACTTCGTTCCAACAGCATACCCAGAGAATCCCAGCAGAATCAAGCTCCAACCTTACTCTACGGCATCTCGTGGATGGGGAGTAGCTATAAGATGTGAGAAAATTGCTAGGTACTTTCATGAAGTCTTCAACTCAATATTTCTTGATGATACCAAGAGTCATGATTATAATCCAGATACTGATGGCGTAGGCTCCGAACCTCCAACTAAGGGAATCTTAGATTACGATCCGTCTCCAATAGGCATATCATCTTCTCGAAATATACCATTAGCACCAGTATTATCGCCAGAGAATTCCCTAGACATAATTCTTTGGATTATCAACCAAGCAAACTATACAATTTTTATAGAACAGATGTATATCCTCAGCGGTGATGAGCCTGTAATGGAAATTCTAAATGCGCTTTACCAAGCTGTTAGAAGGGGGGTAACTGTTCAGATAATAGTTGAGGACAACTATCCGGGAAATTACTATGAGATATACCAGGATCTACAGAAACATGGCATCCACGTAGTTAGAGCCTTCAGTAAAAATCCCAAATTATTTATGCACAACAAAGCAATAATCATAGATGACATGTTAGTACTCATAGGCTCAATAAACTGGTCTGGGAAAGCTCTCACGTGGAATAGAGAAGCAGGAATACTCCTCAAAAGCAGAGAGGTAGCTATGTATTTCCATGAGGTATATTCGCTAGATTGGAATCAGAGCTCTGAGCAGCTATTTGACTCTGATGGTGATATGCTAAGTGATATCTATGAAAAGGAACATGGATATAACCCCAAAGACCCCGACACAGATCATGATGGAATAAACGATTGGGAAGAAGTTTTCATACATGGAAATAAGTATGGGGAATACAAACAGAAAGAACTATCAGACGTCCTCATAATAGTGTTAATAGTGCTGATAATAGTAGCGATAGTAATACTAATTATCATGATCCTTCAGCACTCAAAGAGAAGATAGTTGGACGGAAGCTAGCTGGACTTAAAAATCAATTAGAGAATAAGCCAATAAGATATCCGTGTCATAAGATTAGTGTCAGCTCTCTATGTGACGCAAAGTAATCATGATTTTTCATAACGATAACTTAATGATTTTTAGGAATAACGCTTTGGTTATCCTAGGGAGAAGTGATGTCATTGAGGTTCCTTGAGGAAAACATCTTAATTTACTGTACTTATGTTCTCATGTTGGGCCTTATTGCTTCTATTATGCTCTATGCCTCATATGTATTGCTAGTAACCGCGGAGTTTATGCTAGGAATAATAATTTTTATTTCTCGTTTTCTTTCCGGATTTGGTTTTCTAAGCTTAGTCTTTATGGGTTTACTTTTAGTGTTTAGATATGTTCCTAAGAATTACCGGAAGAGAAAATCCATACTGATGGCTGTACGCTTGCTCCTGGTATTAGTCCTGATGATCTCAATACTACTCCCCTTATTATCACTACTACAGGTATTTCTCGGCGTTGCTAACTATTCTCGGCTAAGCATAACTATTGGCGTTCTATCATTCGTCGTAACGATGTATCTCGTTCCTCTCTGGCGCGAAAAAGAACTCCCAGGAAATCGTGGTATAGCAGAGCGCATCAAAGAACAGTTCGGTAGGATCTCAAGGAAAATAAAGAAGGGATACTACTATTACTTCTCTCGTGACTATCTAAGAGCGTTCTCGATAGACTTTATATACCTAAAAACACAGATAGATGCCAAGCGGATAAGTCTGGGAAGACTGTTCTTCCCACTAATAATCCTAGCAATGCTCTACTGTCCACCAGCACTTATTGTGGGTATCATATACATTCTAAGGCTCCGAAAAAACATCCTAGGCATTACTGATAATGTGGCTATAAGTGTAGCACTAATAGCTTCGCTTATGTTTCCCCTAATAATGTTTCCTATCCCCAACTATTTCATCTTAGTATGGAATACGGCGTATTTTTTGGGTAGTGTCACAGTAGCAATAATGTTTGGCCCTGCGGTCATTGATCTTATCTGTGGCTGAATCACGAAAAATAAAAATCTGTAGATATATGCAAACTAAAAACTCAGAAAAATATTCGAAAGAAGCTCTAAGAATTCGAAAGTTTTCCAATAAATATACCTACAAATGCTTTTTCAGCATGATGGTTTTTCTTGATATTTTTGTAATCGCATGTTTATATATACATCTGAATAAAATGGTTGAAATAGGATAGCCTAAGATATTATACTTAGAAATAAGAGGTGAGTATTATGGCGGGGTCATCAATAAGCATAGCGATGGAGACTATACCTTTTACTGTAAAAGATATTATTGAGCCACAGGAAATTACCGAGGAGTTCTTGGAAAATCTTATTAGAGATATTGTGAGGAAGGCGATGAAGTTTGGGTTGCTTGACTATGATAAAGCCATCGGCATTGAGAAGTCCGCTAGGAATCTAGCAAGAAAAATAATGGAAACACTCAAAGCAAATCTTAGGGTATTTTGCTCCGTGAAGCCCATGCGTAGGCCTAAGATAGCAATTATGAAGAGAGAAGTGGAGATGAATGTGGGTAAGATTAGTATGAAGTTTGTTCTGATCAACGATGGGGAAAGATGCGGAATACGTCTGGTAGAACTTCGATAAAATATCAGATATGGGGAATGTTTTTTATATCAAATTCTATCCTTAAGAATTTTCTGGTTATGATATATTCAAATTTTCGGAAGTTTCTATTCTTTATCTGCGCCTTGATGTCAGGGGTCAGAGTTGGGTTCTTCGTCGCTACCCATAGTCGGCATTGCTATCACACTGGTAATTGTTGGGATCTATGTTTATGATCCATCCATATACAATGGCTTATCAATATCGCTATATTTCCTAAATCTTGCCAAATCTGCAGATCCACTTATGGTGTATGTTGTGGTCTTCATAGTCACCCTCATTGGAAATGCAAGTATATTTATAGTGATTCCCTACCCCCTAGCGATACTATATGCGATAGAATCCAACATAAACATTGCGATTCTCATAGTCGTAGCGTCGTTGGCAGCTGCTACTGGTGAGCTCCTTAGCTACGCATTGGGAGTCCTAGGAAGGAGAATAACGGAGAGTCATATAGCTCTTTATAATAAGCTAGGTAACGTGTTGAGGAAGAATAGAAAAAAAGTATATTTAGCAATATTCATAGCAGCGATGACTCCGCTTCCCGACGACCTAATACTTATACCGCTAGGCTTGGCAAGATTTGGACTTATGAGGAGCTTTGCTCCCTGTTTCCTAGGGAAATTAGTGTTGATAATAATACTTGTGGAGTTCTCTGAGCTCTTTATGGGAAGTTTTAGAAATACTTTCTTCCTCGACTTATTGACATTATGGTTCATCATAGGGATGATGTATGTGGCTATGAAAAGCAATGAAGAAATAGTAGTAAAGCAAATCGAAAAAATCATAGAATAGAACTTCTCAGCCCATCTATAAGTTCTCCAGATGCTTTTTAGCTTTCTCCGCTATATATCTTGCCAATACTAGAGTTTGACCTTCCTTCTTTGGGCCTCCCCAGTCATATGTTCTTACTTCTGGAGGTGCCTCTCTTATTGTCTCTTCGATAGCTTTTTCTACAGCAAGTGCAAGTTTGGTTTCACCTAACCACTCTAACATTAGCTTCGCAGATAGTATCGCTGCGATTGGATTAACTATATATTTGCCAGCATACTTAGGTGCGCTTCCATGTACTGGTTCAAACAAAGCATATTTGTCTCCTATGTTAGCTGATGGTGCAAATCCTAAACCCCCAACCATCTGACCTATGAAGTCAGATATAATGTCACCGTATAGGTTTGGTGCGACAACCACATCATATTTTAATGGATCTTTTAGCGCCCATTGGCAAAATGAATCGACATTAGCATCATCAGCTTCGATATCTGGATATTCCTGCGCAATCTCATAGAAAACTGTCCTAAAGAGTCCATCCGCAGCTCGAACAACATTTGCTTTATGGACGCATGTTACTTTTTTGCGTTTATGTTTTCTCGCATATTCAAATGCAGCTCTAATTATACGTTCTGAGCCCCTTCTTGTAATCACCTTGAATGATACAGCGGCGCCTACTGGGATTCTTGCGAAGTCTGGATGACATTTCTGAAGTTCTTCGGTCCACTCGGGGACTTCAACACCAAAGTATAGATCCTCAGTATTCTCTCTGAATACCACAATATCTATTCCCTCCTTATAGTTGAGGGGATTTCCAGGATACGCTTTGCATGGCCTCATATTTACATATAGATCCAATATTTGCCTCAATTGAACTATCGGACTCCTATACTTAACCTTCCCTCGGAGATGTTCTGGTAGTTCTTTTTCTGCTTCACCGGGGGGTTTCGATGTTATCGCGCCAAACATGATTGCGTCGCATTTCTTAACGAGTTCGATTGTTTCTTCTGGGAGGGGGTTTCCCTCGGTTATCCAGCATGTCCAACCTATTCTACCTTCTCTATATTCAGCATCAAAACCTATGGCGTCAAGAACTATTCTTACGGCATCGAGAACATCCTTACCTATGCCATCTCCTGGAAGCCACGCTATTTTGTACTTAGCCAAAATTGGACACCTCACCTAGACTTGTAGCAATATTAGATTCAAAAATTCGCATAATAAATTTATACGGTAAATCCCTCATAGAATGCTTTAAACTTCTCTTTTCTCTCTATGTGTCTTAGAGGGCATCTAACAAGGATATGTTGGATGTATTTACTCATCTTAGCTGGGTATCATAGAAGTATCTCCGTAGCTCGTTTTTAACTTGCATGTTATTCTGTTTTGGAATTCTTATTTTATTCTTTTTGATTTATAATTATTGGGCATTCTCTAGGTGAATGGCATGACGTCGGTAACAAAAATGCTAAGAAAAATGCTTGAGGAGCCAGGTCTGATAATAAGACCTGGTGTATATGATGCGCTCTCAGCAAAGATAGCGGAGGCGGCTGGTTTTAAGGTATTATTGATGACGGGATATGGAGTATCTGCAACAAAACTTGGCGAGCCAGACGTTGGATTATTGAGTTTCGGGGAGATGATTACAAGAGCTCAGGAAATATGTCATGCCGTTAGAGTCCCAGTAATTGTGGATGCAGATACTGGTTATGGTAATGCTATAAATGTCTACAGAACTACGAAAGAGGTGATACTAACTGGAGCTGCTGGAATACAGATAGAAGATCAAGTATGGCCTAAGAGATGTGGTCATATGTTTGGAAAGCAGATAATATCTGCTGAGGAAATGGTAGGAAAAATAAAGGCTGCTGTAGATGCTAAGAACGAGATAGACCCTGATTTTGTAATAGGCGCACGGACAGATGCTAGATCTGTTGCAGGCTTTGAGGAGGTTCTTAGGAGAGCAAAAATGTATGCTGAGGCAGGCGCTGACTACATATATGTCGAAACGCCACAATCATTAGAAGAGGTTAAGAAGCTTGTGGAAAATGTTCCAGTACCGATAGCATTTAATATGATCGAGGGAGGAAAAACGCCATATTTTACATTCAAGGAGCTCGAAGAAGTGGGAGTTAAGATGATTTCACTTCCACTTACTCTGCTATATGCTGCGACAAAGGCTATGTTCGAGGTGCTAGATATGGTAAAGAAATCGCAATCTCCCAAGGAATGGGAGCATATGTGTATCAACTGGAGAAAATTCAATGAGTTTATAGGTCTTTCAAAAATAAAGGAGATGGAGAAAAAATATATACCAGAAGTAATTCTGAAGAAAATGTATGGTACTCTCGAAAAAATCGAAGAGCAATAGGTGGGGGATATGGAGAAGATAATAAGGGGTAGAGTCTGGAAGTTTGGCGACAATATCGACACAGATTTCATTTTCCCAGGACAATTCATGCATATAACGGATCCGGAGGAAACAAAGTACTACTGTTTCAAAACGACGTACCCTGAATTCCTAGAAAAAGCTAAGCCAGGAGATATAATAGTTGCTGGTAAGAATTGGGGTTGTGGTTCCTCACGAGAGCAGGCAGCAGCGTGTCTAAAGTACTTCGGTATAGGCGCAATAGTAGCTGAAAGCGTTGCAAGGATATACTTTAGGAATGCAATAAATCTTGGTCTCCCTATACTGATAGCTCCTGGAGTAACGAAAATTGTTGAGCAGGGTGATGAATTAGAGATAAACCTCGAGACTGGAGAAATAAAGAATCTAAGGACTGGACAAACAATAAAGGCTCAGCCTCTCCCACCATTTATGATGGGAATCCTCAAAGCTGGGGGCTTAATACCATATCTAAAGAAGAAGATAGAATCTGGTGAGATAAAGATAGGAGAATAGAGGGGTCGGATATGGGGATGACGATAGCTGAGAAAATCCTAGCCAAGAAAGCAGGAAAGGATATTGTGAAGCCAGGCGAATTTATTATCGCTAATGTTGATCTAGCGATGTCTCATGAGAACGCAGACATGGTTCTAAAAAACTTCGTAAAACTCGGCCTAGAAAAAGTATGGGATCCAGAAAAAATAGTAATAATATTCGACCATAGAATCCCTGCGGAAACAATAAAAACAGCAACAACACATAAGAGGCTTAGAGAATTCGTTAAGAAACAAGGAATAAAGCATTTCCATGATATTGGGTACGGAATATGTCATCAAGTTCTTGCAGAAGAATACGACAAACCGGGAATGCTCGTAGTAGGCACAGACTCACATACAACAACACATGGCGCACTAGGCGCCTTTGCCACAGGCATCGGAGCTACAGATATGGCTATGGTCTGGGCCACGGGTAAAATATGGCTGAGAGTCCCCGAAACCATCAAAATTGTTGCGAAAGGTAAATGGCCCAGGGGAGTATACTCAAAAGATTTCATAATATACACGATAGGTAGGCTAGGCGTCGATGGTGCTAACTACAAGGCTGTTGAGTTTCATGGACCAGCAATAGAAGAACTGAGTATAAGCTCAAGGCTTGTAATAACAAACATGTCGATGGAGATGGGGGCTAAAGCGGCGATTATTCCGCCCGATAACAAGACATTGGAGTATGTTCGGAAAAACATAGGGACGGATTTCGAACCTGTATACCCAGATAATGATGCTGAATATGAAGCTGTGTACGAAATAGATGTATCTGGGTTGGAGCCGATGGTAGCAGCGCCACATTCTCCGGGAAATGCCAAAACTGTTAAAGAGGTTGAGGGTACGAAGATACATCAAGCATTTATAGGAACATGTACTAATGGAAGATTGGAAGACCTAAAAGTAGCAGCGGAGATTCTTGAGGATAGGAAAATACATCCAGATGTAAGATTGATTGTAGGACCTGCATCTCTGAGAGTCTTAAAGGAAGCTCTAAAATTAGGGCTGATAGACACATTCCTTGATGCAGGAGCAGTAATAATACCCCCTGGCTGTGGTCCATGTTTAGGTAAGCATCAAGGAGTATTAGCCCCTGGAGAGGTTTGTATCTCAACGGCAAATAGGAACTTTAAAGGTAGGATGGGATCGCCAGAAGCATTCATATATTTGGCATCCCCAGCAACCGTAGCAGCTTCCGCAATAGAAGGAAAAATAACGGATCCCAGAAAATATCTATGAGAAATTATCTTTTTTCTTTCAAAATAAAAAATGAATTCTATAAGCTCACCATAAAAAGAGGTATTCTAATATACCCTTAGCTTTTGATTTAGCCCCTGGAGATTTATCTGATTGATAATAATATCGCCATAATGCCTGTTGACGATACCGGAGGCTGCTGGTGCCCCTATCCTCGGAATCATCATTCTTAGCTTCTCAAGAAGAATTTCTCCAGCATCTATAATTCTCTCATCAACATCAAATTTGTCTAGATGTATCTCCTCGCTTAGGAACGTGAACTTAGCCCTGCTCATCCTAGGCAGAATTTTCGAGTTTTTTAGATATAAAAGCGTTCTTAGAATCCTCATTTGTTGATTAATGCTTCTTAGGAATTTACTTCTAATAATACTGTCGCCTCTGGGAAGTGTCGGGATAGGTATCTCGAGGACGCTGAGCCCAAGAATCAGAATCTTTATGTTAATTTCGGTTTCTATGAAAAAGTCGTTAGATTTGATCCTAAGTCTATTCCATATCTTTTTCCTCATTGCTCTGAATCCAGCAAGTGGGTCTCCTCGTACATTAAAACCTATCTCATGAAATAGTTTGCAAAGCATAGGCATATAAACATATGATGCTAATCTATACCGATAACTCCCATGCTGATGGCTGGGATTCCGTGCGCATATCACAACATCATAGTTCTTTGTGGCTTTGGCCATAACAGGTATGTACTCTGGAGGGTCGGTACCATCACCATCCATGAACACGAGAACATCTCCCTGAGCTTCTTGTGCACCAATCTTCATAGCATAGCCCTTTCCACGTTTTGGAACCTTTATTACCCTAGCACCAAACTTCCTTGCGATGATTGGCGTTCTATCCGTAGATGAATCAATAACCAAAATTTCTCCCCATCTCCACACTCGCCAAGGGATCCTCGAGAGAACATAGCCTATATTTCTTTCCTCATTGAGCGTCGGGATAATTACTGATAACTCCAAAGGCCTCACCAGTTCGGGAGTACTCCACGTCAGAAAGATTTGAAAAAATTTCATATTCTACTAAATTCGAATGATAAATATCTTTTATTTAAGCGCCAACGAACTTAATACGCAAATCAAGAAATCCATAAGACCAATATAGCACTTCGATGGGGCAACTACTGTTGGTGGATCTAATTGAGAAAATGCAGATTTTGTGAAAGACCTGCAATAGTCAGGTTACGATATGCAAATCTACCTCTATGCGACGAGCACTTTAAGAAATACTACATGGGCAGAATAAAGAAAATACTAGACAAACATAGAATAAGGGGAGAAATACTTGTTGCTGTGTCAGGAGGAAAAGACTCAATGGCCTTACTCCACGCACTCAACGAGATAAGTAAAGTAGAAGACAGTATAGGGATAACAGCATTTCATATAAACTTAGGAATATATGACTACTCTCAGAAGAGTGAAGATGTTGTAAAGAAATTTGCGAAGGAGATAGGTGTAGTCCTAATAACATATTATTTGAAAAAAGAGATAGGACATACAATACCAGAAATAGCCAGGACGAGTAGACGTCCACCATGTGCGGTATGCGGAATAATAAAAAGATGGGTATTCAATAAGGTTGCATATGAAAATGGCTTCGACTATGTCGCAACAGGGCATAATATAGATGATGTATCGACAATCCTTCTGAAAGCCCTACTTACGCAGGACATATACACAATAATTCGTGCACAGTCAGAGTTCTCCCCACCTAAGATAGATATGAAGCTCGTTGGAAGAATAAGACCACAGTTTTACCTATCAGAGATGGAGAATAGGCTTTATGTTGAACTCAACAATATTCCAGTCATTGAGGAGGCATGCCCCCTAAGCATAGGAGCCACAACACACAAATATAGGAGCATTTGGGATTCAATTCTACGAATGAATCCTGCCTCTCAAATAAACTTGGTTAGATCAATCCTCAAGTTGCGAAGCCAAATGATCGTAGATGAGCCGCAATTAGTCCAATGCAAAAAGTGTGGTTATCCTACCGAAAGCAAAGCAGGAATATGTGCTTTTTGTAGGCTCATGGAGAGAGTTCATAGGACAGGAGAATAGCTGTAGCTAATAGGTTTCTTTCCGCTTTAGGAAGAATATATATCCGTAGGGTTTATTGCCTTATTTTGCTATCTTGATTAGTAACACCATTTTTCAATATGGTAACACCAAGGTGTCTCAAGATGCATATACCAGATGGGTTCCTAGACGCTTGGATCTGTGTTATTACATACGCATTAGTGGTAATATATGGTGTATTCGCATATAGATACTTCATGAAGAAAGCAACCATAGAGCACGTATTATTAATCGCCAACCTAGCCGCAACAATATTTGTTGCTCAGATGCTAAACTGGCCAATACCAGGGGGGACAAGTCTTCACTTCGTGGGAGGGGCTCTCGCAGGAATTCTTCTTGGGCCCTTTCTAGGCTTCGTAGTGCTCTCACTTGTGCTATTTGTGCAGTGTGTTGTGTTTCACGATGGAGGAATAACAACACTTGGTGCCAATATACTTAACATGGCCATAGTCGATGTTTTAGTAGGGTATATTATATATAGGCTAATTATGGATAAGTTATCCCCAGGAGCTTCAAACGAAAAAGTGATGTTTCTAGGAGCCTTTCTTGGAGGCTGGCTTGGTATAGCATTAGCTGGCACTACTGCTGGAGTGGAGCTAGGGTTATCCGTGCAGTTTGGATATGGACTAAGCATAGCTTTACCTGCAATGGCTATAAGCCATTTCATCTTAGGCATTATAGAAGGCGTAATAACGGGTCTTGTAGTCATCTATCTTGCTAGGAGGGGATATTCGTTTCCTATAGTGGAGGTGAGCGAAGGATGAATCTCATCCAGAACAGAAGGGTTCTATATTTGATCATAGGTTTGCTTTTCATAAGTCCATTATTTGGTGTTATCCTCGCGGATATCGTGGGGTACCACGAACCACTTGATGAAACCGCTGAGATGTTAGGTCTTAAGGAGTTGGAATTTAACTGGACACCATTCTATGACTACTCAGTCCCCGGTCTACCTCCCGAGATAGGATACATCAT
>Ga0190367_1000421_pt1 | contig 31478 bp, 39 predicted proteins | sample 4872181011_MG_FD_171838 | JGI IMG/M metagenome (GOLD analysis project Ga0190367, IMG submission 171838) | Hydrothermal vent microbial mat bacterial communities from Southern Trench, Guaymas Basin, Mexico - 4872-18-10-11_MG | ecosystem: Environmental > Aquatic > Marine > Hydrothermal vents >...
TAATAAGTGTATACTATGTTCTCGTAGAGCACAAAAAGATAACTTATGTAACTACCATTTAATGGCTTTAAATAAGCTCAGAGATTCATATGAGGTGTGGAAGGAGGTATTGGGAATTTCGTGGAATGATTATTTAAGTAAATTATTGAAGTTAAAGAGTACTGGGGTATGGATTAAAGAACTTGCTCAATATATTTCTAGGTCAAGAATTTACTCAGCTATAGAGTAAGAGAGACAAGTATCCTATATATGGTATTTTGAATATAATACCATTAATTGATAAAACCTTACCTATAACCCTCTTATAGCTAATACCATAAATTCCATCATATTCATGCTTATCTTCCCTGAAGACATTATCTCCCTTAGTTCTATAATAATATTCTCCATTAACTACCTCTACATCTATAGCTCTATGTATTATGTATTTTCCCGTTTTAGATAAGTATACAATTACATCACCGGGCTTTATGTCTGAGGGAGGAGGTTTATACAATATGACCATATCTCCTTCGACAAGTGTTGGCTCCATACTTGTTCCACTAACAACAGCTATAGGAGATGGTATACCAAATATTAGCAATACTATCCTACTAACTAATAAGGTAGCTAATATCAGTAATAATAATGTCGATAATATATCACTTATCACACGATATTTAGATTTCCTTGACATTTATTCTTCCTCTTCCTTTTCAAAATCGATTTCTAATTCAATAATCTTTGCCCTTCTTTCTCTACTTGGTTCTTCACCTAATACCTTCCTACCTTTTGCTCCTTCAACTTCAACACCAGTACCACCAGCCTTTATCTTACTAACAACACCCCTCCACTTATGACCACAATTTGGGCATTCAAACATACCCATAACAGTTATTGTAATTCTTCCTCGTGCATCAGGCAATGGTGATATTAATTGCCATGTCTTATATGGTTTTTCTACTTTAGTACCACATATAGGGCATATGTTAGAGGCCTTCCTTCTACCCATGATTTCCTACCTCACCATATCTAATTTTATTACGTCTATTGAAAAGGCTTTTACCCTTTTATAAATGCTGCTACTATTTAAGTTTAGCTAATATTTTACGTTTACTATTATGTCATATTCTCCTAGTTCAAATATTAACACCTTAACCGCATCAGCTGCTATTTCCATTCTCCTACCACTACTAACAGCAGGTATTGTAAGTGTTAGTTCATAGGATATAGAGTTTGGTGAAGCAGATAATAGTTTTAATTCAGGTTCTACTCCAAAGAAGAGATGCTTATGCTTCCTAATAATCTCCTTTACTTTCTCTTCAACCTTACCCATATGCATTGGTGTTATATTTTTAAATGTTAATATAAATTTCATTTTTATATGAGCTGGTAAAACCCTTACACCACGAGATATAACGATTCTATTTGGAATTCTAATAACTTCTCCTTCAGGTGAATCTATTACCACATTAGTTAATGTTATTTCCCTTACCCTACCTCTAACAATATTATCTCCAAGATTTATTTCGACTAGAGAATCAGGCATTAGGTATCTACTAAATAGAATTATATAGTATGCAACGGTATTTGCAAATATATCCCATGAAGCTATGGCTATCATTAAAGCAACTACTAGAGTTATTATGTATGTTAGTGTTGGTATACTGGTTAGGATATTTATTATGGTTAATAATGTTAAGACGTATACCAATGATACAATAGGTGTTCTTATCTTTCTTGCAATATTCTTACTTATACGCTCCTTCCTAACAGCTTTACTGAGTATATGGTCAACTATTTTAATGATAATATATGCTGTTATTAATGTTATAAGGATGCTTAGCAACATACTAGTTAATGGATTAGCGTAAAGCTCTTCCCAACGCTTATATAGTTCCTGAAACCAATCCCAAAGTTCCTGGTTCATGTTCTACGCCTAACATACTAGTAGGGTAGCTATCTAAATGCACTAATAAACTCCTCTACCTTATCTCTACGTACTAGGGCTATAATTTCATAGCCTGCTTTTAAAACAGTTACTTCATCAGGGTCGAGTACATTTTTACCATCAAATACAGCTATTATTTTGGCATGCTCCTTCGGATAATCTATATCATCTATGCTCTTAGCATTACTTTTATCGAGTTCACTTATAGTTAATGAGACTAATACGTAGTTTCCGCTAAAAACGGGTACTAAAAATGTTGAAGCGAACTTCCCCTCTAATAATCCCTGAATTAATTTAGCTATGGTTAATGCTTCATTAACTGGCTGGGCTATACCATCACTTTCCATGAGAGAGGCAACTCTTTCGTCACGTACTCTAGCTATTCTATATGGTACTGCATATATTTTTGCAAGTAATGAAACGAACATGTTTACCTCATCTTTATCGGTTACGGCTATTACAGCATCTATTTTCCTTAAATCTATTTCCTCATAAAGACTGGGGTCTGTAGCGTCACGTGCTATAGCTAATACATCAGCTTCCTTAGCTATAGCATCACATTTAGCAGGATCCTTATCTACAACTATTACCTCATTACCTCTAACTGCTAGTTCTTTAGCTAGAATTCTACCTACGTATCCTGCACCAACTACTAGTATTCTCATTTACAGCACCTTAAGTCTACTGGATAAAGCTACTTCTAATATTTAAAACCTTTAATTGTCTAACAGTAAGGAAGTAATTTTTAATACCATTAAATACTTAATGGTAGTTCGTGAGGAGAAGCTAACAATGACTTATCCTGTCATTGAGGAAATATTCGAGATAATTGATGTAAGGGGTAGACAGATAGTTGATTCTCGAGGTAACCCTACTATTGAAGTTGATGTAGTTACACGGGGTGGTTTTGGTAGAGCAGCTGCACCTGCAGGTGCTTCTAAAGGTAAATATGAAGCACTTGAGCTTAGAGATGGTGAAAGGGAATTTCATGGTAGGGGCGTCGGTAAGGCTGTATGGAATGTTAATAACATTATAGCTCCAGCACTTAGGGGGATGGATTCTCGTAGACAGAGGGATATAGACTATAAAATGATTGAACTTGATGGAACCAGGAATAAATCTAGACTTGGAGCAAACGCCATAATAGCTACATCATTAGCGGTGGCCAAGGCAGCGGCATCAACTTACGGTATGTGGCTTTATGAATACCTTGGAGGACTTAATGCAAAGGTAATGCCAGTACCCCTAATGAACTTTATCAATGGTGGAGTACATGCAGGTAATAAGCTTGATATACAGGAGTTTATGATACTACCACTCAATGCCGATACATTTTGCGATGCACTTAGAATAGCTATTGAAGTATATCATGAACTTAAGCAATACCTTAAAGAAAAATATGGTCTTCAAGCAATAAACATTGGTGATGAAGGAGGCTTTGCTCCGCCAATGACCAATACTAGGGAAGCACTAAATGCATTAATTGGTGCAATCAAGAGAGCAGGTTATGGTCCAGGTAGTGATGTTGCTTTAGCACTTGATGTAGCAGCTTCTCAGCTATATAGCTATAAAACAAAAACATATAGTATTGATGGCAAAAGCTTTACAGCTGAGGAATTAATGGACTATTTCATGGAATTAATAAATGAATACCCTATTGTAAGTATTGAAGATCCCTTCATGGAAGACGACTTCCAATCATTTGCAAAACTATTGGGGAAAGTTAAGGGTAAAATACTAATTGTTGGAGACGATCTCTTTGTAACAAATATCGATAGATTAAGAAAGGGTATAGAGTATAGGTCATGTAATGCAATATTAGTTAAGGTTAACCAGATAGGTACATTAACTGAGGCAATAGAGGTTATTAATGAAGCACATGATGTTGGATATAGAGCTATTATAAGCCATAGGAGCGGTGAAACAGAAGATACTACAATAGCTCACTTAGCAGTAGCATTCAATACAGGACTTATAAAAACTGGGGCTCCAGCTCGAGGAGAAAGAACAGCAAAATACAATGAACTACTAAGAATTGAGGAAAGACTTGGAAGCGAAGCTAAATATCCCGGCTGGAAAATATTACCAGGAAAACCAAGCTAGATGATGAGGGTTAAAAGCGCGGAAATGTGAAGAAAGCTGGGCTTCTGATTACTTTCTAACGTAGACAATCTCTATAAATTAATCTAGGTTGTTCTAGTTCATAGCTAATCTCATGTAGTGCTAACTCTTAAAAACACGAGAATAATTGTAGCTTCCTCAATAGTAGGAGGTGATATTATGATAGTAACTGTAGATAATTTTGAGAAATATCTAGGTCAAAAGGTTAGGGACCCCTATGGTAGAATCGTTGGCAAGATAGTGAGCTTCTATAGCGATGTAAGTGGAGTAGTATCTCAGGTAGAAGTAGAGTTCAAAGAGGACTCTTTCGAAACAATACCGATTTCAAGAATTGAAATAACTAAGGACGGAATTATACTTCTACCTGAATGGAAGGCTGAAGCACTAGACCTAATAAGACAACTTGAAAGAGCTAGGAAGAGAGCACTTGCATTAGAAGAACTATATAGTAAGGGAGACATACCTAGACACGCATATGATGAGTTTAAGAAGAAACTGGAGAGGGACCTAAGCAGATTACATGAAAAGTCAAAGGAAGTTAAGGAAATGCTAAATAAGCGCATGGCATCACTTGAGGCAATGATATTACACTTAGAAAAAGCATTAACAGCTCTAAGAATATCATATATTGCTGGAGAAATAGGTGAAAGATCATTCAAATCAGCATTTGAACCACTAAGAAATGCTAGAGAAAAAGCCATAGAGGAAAAGGATGATATTAAGAGAGTTCTTGAGAAAATTAAGAAGCTTGAAGCAGAGCCCATAGAGATTAGGAAAGAAGTACCTGCACGCAAACCTGAGACAGAAAAGAAGGTTGAAGTACCTACTGAGCATGCTGAACCAATAGTGGTTCAAGTAGTTGGAGGATAAACAACTAACCACTAACAATACAAGGTGATTGCCATGTCAGTGACATCAACAAGCACTACGACAGGAATACTAGCAAAACTGGGAGCTATCTTTGGGATATTTAGAAAGAAGGGTAAGAAATCTGGAGTATTGGTTAATAAAATAGGTGAAATTAGATTAAACTTGCAGCTAATAAAAGAAAAGCTTGATGAAGTAACTGAAAGGCTCAAGAAGAGAAATGATGAACTATTCACTAAAGCCGTTAGAGCTCAATTAAACAATGACACGACAAGAGCTGCAATGTATGCTGCTGAAATAGCTGAAATTAGGAAAATGGCTAAGACGTTACTAACAGTTAGTTTAGCACTTGAAAGAGTAATCTTAAGGCTTGAAACTGTTGAAACATTTGAAGAAGCAGGACTAACACTTATGCCAGCACTTAGACTACTAACTGTAGTTAAAGACTATATTGCAGCATTAATACCAGATATTTCTATGAGAATTGATGAAAGCCTATCACTAATGAATGAAGTTATAGCTCTTTCAGGTACTATACCTGCAAGGACCATGGACTTAACTATAATGAATAAGGAGGTAGAGGAAATACTTGAACAATCAGCTATGGCTGCCGAAAAGAAGCTTAAAGAGATATTCCCTGAACCACCAAAAGACCTTGAAAAATCAATGATCACTACAAGAAAATCTAAAACACTAGAAGAATTAATACTCAAACAAATCACCCCATACCCTAAGGTTAAGGCTAGGAAAATTACATTAGAAGAACTTGAAGAGAAAATACTAGAATACATTAGACTACATAGAGGATATCTAGACATAAGTGAATGTGCTAGAATGTATGGAGTAACTAAGGAAGACATACTTAAAGCACTTGAATCACTTAAGAGAAAGGGTAGGATTAAAATCAAAGCATAAGCAATTTTTACTTTTTCGAGTAAGAGGAACTCGATTAAGCGACTAGAGTCTTTTAACTCTAACCAGAACCCACGATTATAATTGGATAGAGCGTGGTAGTCTATGTCAGCTGCCTACCTTGAGGAACTTGCAAGAAAGTATGCTGTTAAAGCTGTTGCAGCAGATCAAAGTGGTGATTACCGAGAAGCTGTTAAATTCTATAAAAGAGCTGCTGAAACACTTGCAAAATTGCTAACACTACATCCTGAGACCCCATTCAAACACGTCTATAAGAGAATGATTAGGGAGTATATTAGGAGAGCTAAATACTTAGAAGAAATAGCTACTAGAAAGGTAATGGCATCTGGAAGTAGTGGTGAAGAAGAATTCGAATTAGATGAATTCATTTTAGAACAAAAACCTAATGTCACATTTAATGATATAGCTGATTTAGAGGAAGCTAAACAAGCGATCAAAGAAGCAATAATATATCCTATTAAGAGACCAGACCTCTTTCCACTTGGATGGCCTAGAGGAATACTACTATTTGGGCCACCTGGATGTGGAAAAACAATGCTTGCAGCTGCAGTTGCAAATGAGGTTGAAGCAGTATTCTTTTATGTAGATGCAGCATCCATTATGAGTAAATGGCTTGGTGAAGCTGAAAAGAATGTTGCAAGACTCTTTAAGAAGGCTAGAGAACTTGCTAAGGAAGGTAAACCAGTAATAATATTCATTGATGAAATAGATGCATTACTAGGTGTCTTTACAGGTGAAGTTGGCGGTGAAGTTAGAGTTAGAAATCAGTTCCTTAAAGAAATGGATGGATTACAAGATAAGTCATTTACATATCACGTCTATGTTATTGGAGCAACTAATAAGCCTTGGAGATTAGACGAAGCATTTATCCGTAGATTTCAAAAGAGAATATACATACCACCTCCAGACTATAGAGCAAGAATTGAGTTATTCAAATTATATACAAGTAAAATAAACCTTGCCTCAGACGTAGATTTAAAAGAACTTGCAAGGAAAACTCAAGGCTATAGTTCAAGTGATATTAGAGATATAGTTCAAGCAGCATATATGAGAACTGTAAGAGAATTCTTCGAAAAGGGAGCAATAGATAGACCCAGACCTGTAACAATGCAGGATTTCCTAGAAGTTCTTAGGAGGAGAAAACCAAGCATAGATGAGAAAATGCTGAGAATATACGAAGACTGGTTTGAAAAGTTTAAAGCACTATAACGCTCACCGTTTTTCAAATACTATGGCTACAACCCTTACAGGCCCATACCCATATACCTTAGCAGTACTCCTAATCCTATCGACTAGTCCCTCCATTTCTCTCCTCCTATCTTCATTGGATATTTTCTTAAGAAGCTCCAAGGTTTTCTTACCCCAATGCTTAAGAAATTCATTACCACTAATCCATTTCCCTAGCATGATTTTATCAAAATACTTCACATTAAACCCTCTACCTACAATTCTATCGACTAATTCTTCCACTTTCCTTAGCCCCCACAGTTTTATTCCATGAACATACTCGATAGCTTTATGATAAGCTAACTCAGTTAAGAAAACTAGTTCCTCTGCAGGATTCTCATAATTATCCAAAACTTTATCAATTACAAGAAATGAAGCTCCATCAACTAGAACCCTCCAAACTTCGCGGATAACATCATTTATCTTAGACTCTTCCACCTCATGAAGAACTAATATAGATACAATACCATGTACCGATGAAGACCTTATGGGTAAGTATGAAATATCGCCACATACGAAGTCAATGATATAATCCTTACATAAATCTTTAGCTTTTAATAGTTTATCAAACTCCATGTCAACACCAACAACATAACAACTACAAACTTCGTAAATAAGCCTAGTATGCCTACCAAATCCGCTTCCAATATCCAGTACCACGTTATTGCATACATGCTTAAGCATATCACGTAACAAAGTATTTACCCCATCGACAATGATGGGATGACGTGGTCGGCTACCCCAGGTTCTTCACCACTCAAATAGGCATGACTCTCCTCATCCCAGGAAATAACATTAACTACGTCCCTAATTAGCTCTATTAAATCTACACATACTTTATCCTCTAATGGAACTTTTAGTATTAGTAAGTATTTAATAGAGTGTTATTTACATAGAGTTAGCTATCTCGAATAGTCATTAAACATCTTACAGACCATGTATACATAAACTTATATACAAAATCTTATAGACATACTAAGGGAGATACTTTGAGTACATGTACTTTAAGTATAAGGATTAGAAAAGATCTTAAGAAAAGAATGGAGATGATAAAGGATATTGATTGGAGATCGGAAATCGAAGCATTTATAGAGAGGAGAATAAAGGAAATAGAATTAAAGAAAGTATTAGATCAGATAAACCAAACTCTAAAAGATGTATCACCGTCTACAGAGCCTGCTTGGAAAACTATTAGAGAGTTTAGAGAGGGGAGATAGCCATTACAATCTATGTTATTGATTCTTCAATATTTTCTAGTATCATAGTTAAAGATGAATTCTACGAAAGGGCTATTAACTTCCTAAATAAATATCGCGGTGAAAACTTAATAACACTTGACATAGCATTTACTGAAACTGCAAATACTTTATGGAAACATACTTATTTGTTAAAGAGAATTTCAAGGGATAAATATGAAGTATTAAAACAAAGCATTAACAAGCTAATTTCAAGTACGGTTAGTAAAATCTACGAATCTATCGATATATTGGTCTTAGCTCTAGATAATGCATTAAAGTATGGTATAACAGTTTATGACTCACTATTTGTAACACTAGCATTAATTAATAATTGTAAATTAGTAAGTTTCGATGAAAATCTTGCAGAAAAATTAAAGCAAAAAGAATTAGACATAATCCTAATACCCTAAATCTATGAACTAATAAATTAGCTCTAGAAATTAAGTCCTTTAATTATTAATTTAATAATTCTTAACGCTTTAACTTCATGAATATTAATATGTAGGCTATGATAAAGGTAAAAGCTGACGCCATATAAATTTCAAGCGGTAGCAGTGTTCTAGGTAAAATATATATCCCAAAATAGGAAATAATGGACAAGAACAATACCTGAGCCATAATAGCTTTATTCATGTTTCCAGTCAACTTAAATATGAAACCATATATAAGGCCACAAACAAACCCTATAAACATGAATAGCGGTAATAGTATGGATGGTAAAATACCAAAGCGAACTATAGTACGTAATAATGCGGGATCAGTAATATTTAACAATTCTCTTATTACCTTCATACTATAGGGACGAATATACCAAATAGACCATAGTAGGGATGGAATGCTTGCAAAAATACCTGCAACTAATCCTCGTTTACAGTAAAAGGTAATGGATACCTGATCTCTATAGTTCATATGATCACTCTTAACCTATCTTAAAGTCTTAACTGTACTCCCTTATTTCTTAATCTTAATACTCTATACGTTGGTGTTACTGTTCTTGGATGATTCGCTTTAACATAATTTATTCTTCCAACACTAGTATTCCTTGGAGCTTCCTTTAACTCCTTGGCATTAGCTTTAGCCTTTTCCTCAATATCCTTTAACACCTTTGCATAGTACTCAATGTTCTCCTTTGTCTCAGTATCCGTGAACTCTATCATAAGCGCCTCCTCAACTATTAATGGAAAGTATATCGTTGGTGCGTAGAGTCCATGGTCTAATAAGTTCTTTGCCACATCTTCAGCTGTAACACCATAATCTCTAGTTAATGGTTTAGCACTATAAACTACTTCATGCTTACGTGGTCTTTCGGGATCATAAGGTAACGAGTATCCTTTAGAATCCTTCATTAATGATATGAAGTAGTTTGTATTTATTACGCTTTGTTCAGCTACTTCTCTTAATCCTTGTGGTCCAAGACTTAATATGTATGTAAATGCTTTAACCAATGGTATTATATTTCCATAGAATGCTCTTACCCTACCAATACAATGCTTACATTCATAATCCCAGTAGTATTTTTTACCATCGTATTTTAGTAATGGTCTTGGTAGGAGATCTACTAGCTCCTTTTTAACGCATATAGGTCCTGCACCAGGACCTCCACCACCATGAGGTGTGCTAAATGTTTTATGTATGTTTATATGTACTATATCAAATCCCATATCTCCTGGTCTAACAACTCCAAGTATTCCATTGAGATTTGCTCCATCATAGTATAGTAGTCCTCCAACATCGTGAACTATTCTTGCTATTTCCTTAATGTCCTTCTCAAAGAGTCCTAAGGTGTTTGGATTAGTAAGCATTAATCCAGCAGTCTTATCAGATACAACGTATTTTAATGCTTCAAGATCTATGCATCCATCTTCGCGAGTTGGTAATCTAACAACCTTAAAGCCGACCATAGCGGCACTAGCAGGGTTTGATCCATGAGCATTATCTGGTACTATCATTTCAATTCTCTGTTTCTCGCCCTTTAACTCATGGTACTTCCTTATAATTAAGCACCCTGTTAATTCTCCAGCAGCTCCTGCAGCAGGCTGTAGAGTACAGTAATCCATGCCTGTAATCTCAGCTAACCATTCCTGTAGCTTGTATAATATCTCTAACAGTCCTTGCACCGTATCTTCATCTTGATATGGATGTAGCTCAGTTATACGTGGATCCGATGCCAGTTCCTCACATATCTTTGGATTATACTTCATAGTACATGAACCTAGAGGGACGGGTCCTTGATCAACACCATAGCTCATTTGAGTTAGCCTAGTAAAATGCCTTACAACTTCTACCTCAGATAACTCCGGTAATTCTGGTAATTCCTTGCGTAATAGCTTCTTAGGTATTAGCTCTTCTATAGAACCTACAACATTCTTTATTTCCTCATCTACTTCAGGTACTAGGTATCCTATTCTACCTCTACCACCTATTTCATAAATTAATGGTTCATTCCACTTAGCTTGTCTCCAAGTGCTCATAGCTTTCACCTCTTAATCATGTATTCTTCAATTGTATCTACAAGCTTATCTATATGCTCCTTGCTATGAACCTCTGTTACACAGAATAATGCGCATTCACCAAGCTCTTCCTTAAACTCATCGAGATACCTACCACCATGAATTCCATGTTCAAGTAGGTACTTATGTAATTCAATATAATTTGTTGAGAAACCTACTGTGAATTCTTTGAAATGCTTTGACTTAAATAGTGGTGCTTTAACTCCTGGAATCTTAGATAACATTCTTGAAGCATAATTAGCTTTATAGAGTATATGTTCAGCTAGTCTACGAATTCCATGTTTACCTAAAAGTGATAAGTACACAGCTGCTGCTACGGCCATTAATGCTTCATTAGTTGTTATATTCGATGTAGCACGTTCTCTCCTAATATGTTGCTCACGTGTCTGTAATATCATAGCAAATGCTCTATCCTTGTCATCAACTGTTGTTGTTAGGCCTATAAGCCTACCAGGCATTTGTCTAACTAGCTTTCTATCCCATCTAACGGCAAATATGCCAAGAAGAGGTCCTCCATAATTCAATCCGAGTCCAAGAGGTTGTCCTTCACCAACAACTATATCAGCTCCATAATTACCTGGAGCTCTAAGTATACCTAAACTTAATGGCTCAACCCCAACAATATATAATGCCTTATATTTATGAGTAAGCTCTCCAATACCTTCAACATTTTCCTCAATAAACCCGAGAAAGCTTGGATTTTCAACATAAACTGCAGCTACATCACCTTTCCTAAGCTTATCTTCTAGATCGCTTAAATCCATAAACCCTGTCTCCTTATCGTAATTAACCTTTTCAATTCTAATACCCTTACTATAAGTTATTGTTTTTGCAACTTCATAGTGTTCAGGATTCATGGTACCTGGGACAAGAATTCTCTTACCACCTGTAACTCTAACAGCCATAAGAAATGCTTCTGCAATAGCTGTACTCCAATCATACATACTAGCATTAACAACTTCAAGTTCAACAAGATCAGCAATAAGGCTTTGATACTCAAATAGTGCTTGAAGAAGACCTTGAGAGATCTCAGCTTGATAAGGAGTATAAGTTGTAAGGAATTCTCCTCTTCTTAAAATATCCTTAACAACGCTAGGAACATGATGTACACAAACACCTCCACCACCAAGAAACGGTGGAGGATCCTTAAACACCTTATTCCTATCAATTATTTTATCAACAATATGCTTAACTTCGAATTCAGCTAAAGGTCTACCAAGACCAACTTTAAGCTCTCTCTTCAATAGCAAATCGCTAGGTATATCAGAGTATAAGTCATCAATATTCTTTCCAATAACTTTAAGCATATACTCTTTAATTTCCCTTGGAGAATTAGGAAGCCATGGATGAATCACCATAAATAAACCCCCCTAATTATAATAGTTTGAAAACAGTTAAAAATAGAATTATAAAATAAAGTCGATTTAATTATGAGTAAAGGACCTACTAAGAAAAATAAATAGGTAATTATATTGTTTATGGCTTTACTGTATAATAGACTCTTTTCCTCTTCTTACCTTTATTAACTGCTTTCATAAACACTATCTCTCCTATCTCACGTGTATTTTTAACATGAGGTCCTCCATCAGCTTGAATATCTACTCCTGGAATCTCTACTATTCTTAGATATTCTACTTTAGGTGGCATACGTGAAGCAAGTTTAACAATACCAGGTATTTTAAGAGCTTCCTCCCTCTTTAACCAATATACCTTAACTTCTATACCCTGCTTTACAATCTCATTTGCTTTCGCTATAGCATTCTTAAATATTTCTGGATCAAATACTTCCAAACTATAATCATCATATGCGTAGTCTGGGTAAATGTTTCCTCCAGTAATTAATGCACCATAATCTCTATACATTATTGCTGTAAGTATATGTGCAGCTGTATGTAGGCGCATAATCTTATACCTTCTATCCCAATCAATTATACCTCTTACCACATCACCTACACTTAGGTCGTGAGTTTTTGTATCAAGAACGTGAACTACAACACCTTTCTCCTTATCAAAGTGTACGTCAACTACACGATACTTTACATTGCCTTTAACTATATATCCTGTATCATTTGCTAAGCCTCCAGATCTAGGATTAAATGCTGTTCTATCAAGAACTACCTTTTCTCCATCAACGGATTTTATAGTAGCATTAAATTCTTTGATATAGCTATCCTTTTGATATATAAGTTCTACAGCCAATCGAATCACCTAAGACTATCATATAAGTTAAGTATGTCCTAGAATAAGTTTTCGAGATCATTATAATTACTTAACTCTTTAACTCTATGAAAACCTGAATATACGTTAAACCTTAAGCCTCTGGCAAACCCTATTAACGTAATGTTAGCTCTTCTAGCATAGTTAACAGCTTCATATGTAGGAGCAGACTTGGAAACCACTATGGGAATGCCCGCTCTAATAGCCTTATGTATGGAATCAGTAAAAATCCTACCTGAAGTCACAAGTACCGTTTCCTCAAAGTTTAATTTTCTTAGAATACCCCATCCAATAACCTTATCTATAGCATTATGCCTACCTATATCTTCAATAAACACTAATGGATTAAGTGATTTAACATCAAAAAGAGCTGCTGCATGAACTCCACCTGTAATCCTAAATACTGTTGATTTATCATTGAATATGTTTAGAATGCTAATAATGTGCTTAGCTGGGATAATAGTGCGTGAGGTTATCTTATTAGTAGTATAGCTTATTGAAGATTTTTCTTCACATGAAGGACCTATTATATTTAAGAACGCTTTAACGACCCTAGGTTTAGGTTTTAAGTAAACATTAGCGCTATGATCTTTATATTCTACTTTAATTACATCATCAACGTTATCTATAACGCCTAGGGTATATAGATTGCCATAGACGAATTCGTTAATCATTTTAGGAGATATGAGATACGTCCTAATCCTTAAACCCTGAACAATTATGTCTAATACATACTCTCTGACAAGAATTTCTTTAATTACTTTAACTATTACCTTCTCATTCCTAACTTCAACTTTAATAGCCCTATCAAATACGTATAAGTCATTATCTCCGCCCTTTCTTTCCATAAATTCTACCCCATCAGATCTTTGCTCTTCAAAATTTTACGCGTCTTTTCTATGATTTTTAACGGTCTCTTAGGAACATATATTGCCTTCTTCGTAATTTCTATAGAACATGCTCTATATGTTGAACAAAATCTCTCACATTCATAGGCAAGTTCCTTACTCTTATATCCAAAACCGCACTTCCCACATATCCATATATCTCTATTATTCACGAGTCCTAACACCAAATAACCATATTATTAAAACATCAAATATAGTTTTAGAATTCGCCATCATCGTAAGAATTCGTTAAATTGCTTATATAGACCTTAGATATGTTCCAGAGAGTAGAAGGTAAAATGTCTAGTTACTGGCTTAGTATTAAGGTATTGGTGTAATAATGTGTTAGAAAAGAGACGGAGTATAAAGGTAATAGTTATTACTGGTATTGATGGAAGTGGTAAAACTACTATAGCAAAAATCTTAGCTCATTACCTAATGTCAAAGAATTATAGGGTAAGAATATTATGGATTAAGAGTCTACATACCCTATCCTACTTAATATACACGTTCTTTAAGAAGACTTGGGGAGTAGAGTATATTATAAATCCGAACAGAGTCATAGTAGAACATTATATGACAAAGTATATGAAGAAATTAGGGAGAATATGGGTTTTAATAGAGTATATATCATTACTTCCGTGGATAACGATACTTAATATTCTAAAACATACTGGCTATACAATAATATGTGATAGGTATTTAATCGACTTCTTAGCAACAGTATCGTTAAGGATCAGTAATCCATTATGGTGGCTTCATAGCATCTTAGCAAGACACTTACTAGCACTTCAAATGAAGGAAAAGACAATACACTTAAACATAACCATAGAAACAGCATTAAAGAGAAGAAAAGATATAGAATATACATTAAAAGAATTAAAGACACTACAATTACTATATAAGACTATAGCAAAAACTGTAAAGGCATATAATGTAAAGGCAGAACAAGATAAACTAAGCACTATAAAGAATGTATTAAAGCATTTAGGGCTTCATCAAAACTCATATAGTAAATCATAATATTGAAAATATATAAGTACAACTAGGGTTCGATATGGCTTTAATGAGGGCCTTAACGGTATTCACGTCTATTTCCAAGTGGAATAAAGATGTAATATATAGTAGAGTTTCTGAATCTCTTGATTTATTCAGAGATTTTGTTAAGAAGTTTAACTTCTGGACATTCAGAGTAGTCGTTCCACCTATACCTAGAAACATGGAGATAGAATCCTACATAAAAATTGTACATGATATTCTAAGCAGTTTTCCAAAGGATATTCTCATGCAGTTAATTCCCGTAGAGATCTATGATGCTAAACTCATTACGAAGATTTTGGATACTATTGATGACTATCCTAATCTATATGCAACAATTAAATGTTCAACAATTAAACATCTAGACTCAATAACCTCGGCGTTAATTGAATATAAAGGCGATGTAAATACATTTACTAAATTCTCAATAACAATAGGTTCTTGGATTCAAACTCCTTACTTTCCATCAACATCAAATTACATGAACGTTAATGGATTTTCCATTGCATTAAGATATGTTGACTTAGTATATGAAGCAATTGTAAGGTCTCGATATGAGAAGTTAAGGGAGTTCATAGATTATGTGCTTAGAGTATCCAATATTATTGAAGAGAATACTAAATATGAATTCCTAGGATTAGATTTATCAATATCTCCATGGATGGGGGAAAGTGTTGCTAAGCTAGTTGAAGATATTATTAAAGCACCTTTTGGAACTCCAGGTACCTTAACAACATTAAAAACACTCAACGACTTCATAATAAGAATTGCTAGGGAGTGGAATGTAAAGACTATAGGCTTTAATGAAGTTATGTTACCAGTTGCTGAAGATAATACATTAAGGCTTAGAGTCCGGGAAAGACTATTAAGGCTTGGAGATCTCATAAACTACTCCCTAATTTGTGTAGCAGGTTTAGACTTAGTAGCCTTGAATAGAGATGAAAAATTAATTAGCAAAACTCTTGGGGATATGTATACAGTTTACGAAGTTAAGGGTAAAACAATTGGAGTAAGAATAATTCCTGTAGATATGGATTACGTGGAAACTAGATTTGGCCCACTACATAGAATTGAAATATAAGTAAAGTAACACGTTACAGGACATGAGGTAATATAAGCTAGCATATAGTTTATGTATATTGGGGAATTTTCATGGTTAGTATAGGGCGTATTCGTGCTAAGAGGGTACGGGTAGGACGTATAATTGGTAAGGTGAAGGAGCTTGATAGTAAGAGTAAAGTTAAGGCTAACTAAGAATGGTAGAAGCAAGGATGTAATTGCTCTTGTAAATACAGGTTATGAAGCTGATACCTCACAACAAATAATTCCAATAGCTATTGCTAGAGAGTTAAATTTGTGACCTCCTCCAGCTAATGCTAGAGAAGCAACGTTTGATACAGCTGGTGAACCGTTGAAAGTCTGGATTATACCCAAGTAGTAAAAGCAAAGGTGGTAACCTCTGATAGAGAGTCAAAGGAAGTAACAGTGGATATAGTAATATCTCCACTAGCAGATGAGCCTTTAATAAGTGACTTACTTGCTGATGAACTAGAAATAGCAATAGAATCTCCAGGTAAGGGTTTATGGAGATTTAGATGGGAGCCACTAAATAAAGTTAGTATGAGTGAAGCAAGGAGATTAACATAATATTTAATATAAGTGAAAGGCAGTAATTCACATTAATTTAATGCTATTCAATTATTAGGACTTAATTATTTAAGCTGTAAAGCCTTGTATATGAATGCATATATATCACTATATTCCTTAACCTTTACTTCAGGTGATGAACCTAAATGCCCACTGGCTGTTTCTACTCTTAGGTATACTGGTGCTCTTACTTCTTCAAGTTTTGCAGTAAACTTTAGTGCATGACCTGGATGGACGCGGTCATCATGGAGTCCAGTGTATATGAGCATTATGGGATATCTCTGCTTTCTCACATTATGATATGGTGAATACTTTAGCAAGAACTCTCGATCTTTAGGGTTATCGGGATCACCATATTCTGACGTCCAAAGCCTTCCTATGTAGAGTTTATGGAATCTCAACATATCTATAACTGGGTAACCTATGATAGCAGCATCAAATAACTGAGGGTCTTGAACCATAGTCGCAGCTACAAGAAGTCCTCCATTACTAACACCCCAACCTATAGTCTTTAATCCCCTCCTCCTTACATGCCTTAAAATAGCTTTATAATCCTCAAATACGTTCTGCTTATTCTCCCTCATACCCATCCTATGCCACTTTTCACCATATTCACCTCCACCACGTAAATTAGCTACTACAAGTACACCACCATCCTCTATAAATGGCGCTAAAGCACTTACAAAGAACGGTGTAATTGATATACCAAAACCGCCATAACCATAAACTATTGCCACATCTCTTCTCCTAAATTTATGCTCTATGACAAACATGTGAATCTTAGTACCATCAAATGAAGTAGTCCAATCCTCACTAACTCTTAAGTTAAGATCAACTTTATAGCCATAGAACTCCCTTAACTCTTCTTCACTTAACTCATATATTATTGGAGGTCTACTAAAACATTCTAATAAGATAAAAACTCTATCATTATAAAAGTCAAGAGCTCTAATAGTAGATGGCTCGCTAAAAACATGTTCCTTAACTAGCTTGCCATTTACATCATATACTTTAAGCCTACTAGCTGCATCAACTAGATAATCTACGTAAATTCTATCCTTAACTATAATAGCCTTACTTAAAGGATAGTTTTGTTCACCTACAACTTCTTCTACTCTACCATTAGTAATTCTTATGATTCTACCCAAACCCTCCTTATCATAATATGCTAAGTAGGGTACTCCATTATAATATCCAATAGGTTTAACTAGGTATTCTCCACCATCAAATAATAATTTCCAGCTAGAAGGATCACTTCTATAACCACCATAAACTACTGACTTAACCCAACCATACTGTACGGTAATGAAAACTCTACTCCAATCCCATGGCTCATCAATCCATATCATATAGTTTGTATCTATTCCTTCACCAAATACCATTTCTTCAGAACCACTAGTTATTTCACGTAAAAATACCCTTTCAGCAGGAGCTTTCACTCCGTCAGGCGTTTTACCACTACGATAGAATCTAGCATAATAATACCTATACTTATCAATCCAAACAACATTACCAACACTACCTTTTAGCTCATCAAGAATCTCTTTAGACTCTGGATCTATTATCCTAAGAAATCCCTCATCACTACCAGCAACAGTATAAAATAAGCCAAGAACATCACCACTAGGTGATGGGTATATGTATCCTATTACGATATGTTTACCTAAATCCTTTGATTTAATAACATCAATGACCTCCTTATTCCAACCAAATAATTTAACGCTATAAACGTTTAATTCACGTACAATAGCATAAACCCCCCTACTAGTTGCTTTAATCATAGTAATAAAGGGTATGCTATAGTACTTCTTAATTCTATCAATAAACATATTAGATAGATTATCTATGAAATCTTTAAACTTCCTATTATGTTCTTCAATAAACTTTAGAGTATTAGGATTACTAAGATCCTCAAGCCAAATAAAAGCATCATATGTCAAACCAATCGCCATACAACAGTTACGAAAAATCTCTATTTATGCTTAATTTCAGCTTCATTACAGAGGTAAAGTTCTTTACTGCTAATTATATAACTCTAATATTCAATACTGTTATGGTTATCCATTCCTCTATGAAACGAAATTCATATACCACATTAATTCTAAGTTATACAAAATGCGCTTATATATTTGCCATTATAGGTATATATGTGCTTTAAAATATCTTGAATGGCCTATACTAGCCTTTATCATGTTCATGGCATGGGGTTTTATTTGGAACTTCTATGACGCATCAGTATTTACTTCTTGGAATAAAATTATTGAAGCTAAAGGTATCTTAAGTATTTATGAAGGACATACAGTATATCCACCATTATTTCCAATAATTTTCTACTTGGTGCATAAGTTTTACATAGTTTTCTTTAATGGAATTCAAAATGTTTTATTGCTAAAGCTTATTCTCAAAGCACCAATAATTATCGCCACACTAATAATAGCATACATTTTACCTAAATTTACCTCAACTAATTTTAAAATAGATATCATAAGGTTTTGGCTTTGGTGTCCATCATTAATAGCATTAATAGCTATTGGACAATACGATGTTATATCAATACTATTTATACTACTATCACTATACTCTATGAAGTGTAATAGGTATGTCATTTCAGCTATTTTTCTTGCTATCGCCACATGTATAAAGCAGTTTACAGTCTTAATAATTCCAATATTCATGTTCTATGCAATTTATAATAAGAAATGGAACTACATCATCACGTACATACTATGCTCTCTAGCAATAACAATACCATTCTTAATAGCTAATGCTGATAACTTCATAAATAAGGTATTATTCTTTCATATTAATAGAAGACCTATAGGGCAATCTATTATATATACATTAAAGTTGATCTTTAGCATTAAGGACATAGACTTCTATCTAAGTATATGGAATATAATTTTTACATGTTCATTTATATTGACTAACGTAGTGGTATTCAAATATGATGTACGTCACATTAATGAATTACCCGAATCAATGGCAGTAGTATTGTTTATAGCGATAATGATTAATAAGGTTGTTTTTCCACATTACTTATTATGGTTTTGTCCATTCATTTATATAGTAGCTTTAAATAGAGGAAAGAAATATCTAGCTCATCTAGCAAATATTCTTTCACTTACAGTACTTATGCAAATGCTCCTATGGATAATTGCTAAATGGCATTTCTCAAACATACAAAGCCTAAGTAAGCATGTTCATGGAGTGCTAATTAACATTATACATCTAATAATAACATACATGGAAAACATGTTAAAGGAACATATCTTCGTGATACTAGAATTCCTATTAATTATCAACATAATGCTTACGATCTTCATAGCTGCTCAACTTATTAAAATAGTGATAAAGAAGACTACGTACAAGGAGTATTCTTATGGAAGCTAATATGTTATCCTAGTTAAATGATTTACTATGAAGCTCATTAATGTACTAAGATTTCTAGGTTTCACCATGTAATGAAATTGCCATACAATACTATTCTTAACGTCCTTTTCCTCAAATTTCTCAGACAGAGCATACAATGTTAATAAAGGATTAATTTTATAGGGTAAGGATATTAGATCTCTATGAGTTCTTAGAGAATAAGCTATTTGCCTAATAAGGTAATTAACAATGCTAAATACAGTTTTACTATGAGTTAATTCGATTAATTTAGCTAGTAAATCGATATTGCTTTTTCTTAGTAGCTTAGTGATGGTTAAGTAATCTGCAAGTGTAAATAATTGCTCCTTAATTATAGCATGATTGGCAAAGGCTATAATGTCGGCTTCTGGCCTAAGAACTCTAACCTTACCATTTTCTACATCAATATCAGTAGTATGGTCTTTCATAACATCCTTGTCAAGGTAAGCAATTCTAGAGATGGAAATCCTACGATATAAGTCAATATTAACAACTCCACTAGGATGACATAGGGTAATAGATTCAGGCCCAGAACCAATAACCCTATAACCACACTCAATTAGATGCTTCAAAGCCCCTAGAAGATCATCAAAAATAATTACATCTACATCTACTGTAGTTGAAGGATAAGGTCTAAAAGACTTAAAAATAGCAAAATTAATCCCAATCTCCTTTAGCTTATTACTAACGTCGATAAAAACCTTTTGAATTGCAATAAACCTAGAAAAACCACGTTCAAACTCATTAATGAGATTAGGAGGTATCTTATAACCGCATTCATTAAGTCTGTAAAGGTAAAAGAAGCCAATTCTATTAATACTAGCATAAACATAAAGCCTAACAACATCGCTAATAGGTCTACAAACCTCAAGTAAACCTAGCAATTCAACTAAATTCAAACACAGGCACCTCTCAAGACATAAGGTAAGCACATTGGTTAAAACATTAACTGTTAACTACTAATATACCTACAAGAAATCTAGACGTAAGGTCCTAATTAGACATTAAATTTTAAGATAAGGGATAGTTTAATAAATTCATCAACATTAATCACACTATGAGGTTAGATTAGGGTATGGTCTCTAGGGCTAATGATTGGTTAAGGCAGGCTATAAGAGATTTAGAACACGCTAGAAGGTCTATGGAGTTCGGAGACTATGAATGGGCTTGCTTTGCATCCCAACAAGCTGCTGAAAAAGCCGTTAAAGCATTATATCAAAAACTAGGAATTGAAGTCTGGGGGCATTCTATTTCACGTATGCTTGAATCCCTACCAGATGAATATAAACCCCCTAGAGAAATGATAGATAAAGCTAAAGAACTTGATAGACATTATATACCTACAAGATATCCAAACTTCCATCCAGAAGGTGCACCGCTTGACTACTATACCAAAGAGGATGCGAGGAGGGCAATTAGATATGCAGAAGAAATCGTTGAATACTGCAAAAGTAAAATTCTTTAAATTAGATTATAATGAAGTAATGAAGAGACTTAAACAATATGCTGAAAAAGCTATAGAGAAAGGAGCAAAATCAGTAATTTTAATAGGCTCATTAGCACGCGGAGATTATACAGCTTTTTCAGATGCAGATGTAGTAATAATATCAGATAATGTACCTAAAAATCCTATAGAGAGACTAAAAGATTTCATAGATCCCACTTTACCAATAGATGTAGAACCAAGAGTATATACTACAGAAGAATTCATAAAAATGGCTGGAGAAAGGAAAAGAATAATTATGGAAGTAGTAAGTTACGGAAAAGTGCTTGCAGGTGACAAAAAAATAATTGATTTAGTTAAAGAAATAACGCAATAAAAATAAGGCTTAATCTTAAGTTATACTTAATTATCTTCTATGCTTCTTGCACTTAATTGCTAGCACTTGCTCTCCCTTCACAATAGGCTTATCATCACTATATCCTGTAACTTCACCAAAAGCTATTACTCTTGTTACATTACCCTTGCCTACGACTTTAACCTTTGTAGATGTTTTATTAATTAATAGAATCCATTCACCTATCCTTATATATGTTTTATTTTCATACCTTGCTACTCCTAATCCTCTTACTACTAATTTAACGGTTTCATTAGATTCTTCTTTACCGATAATAACTCCAGCTAATCTAACTTTTGCTCCTATAGGTGGCTTCTCTAAAAGCTTATCAGCATACTTAATTACTAAGTTAGCTATATGTCTTATTCCATCATTTACTCTATGTATTAGCTTTACAATAATCTCAATAACTCGCTTGACTTGAGGCTTTAGATCTGTTGTGTTAATATTTTCTAGTATGTTATCTGACATATTAGCATATTCTTTAGCGGTAAGGGCATGCTTCTTTGCTTCATCAACATCTCCTTTAACTAGGCAATTTATAGCTTCCTTTAACTCATTTATTCCATTTCTTGTATAGTTTATTGCTTCTTTAAGTTTCTCAATTATTTCTTTTGCTTTTTCATCTTTTAGCATAGGTTCTAGTCTATTTAAGTGTTGCAATGCTTCAGAAAATCCTTTAAGTCTAGCATTCCAAGCTCCTAGCATTGCCTTATGAGCAAACTCTACATGAATTAATGCAGGTTGTATAATCCTAGCTAAATGTCCATAGTGTTTAGCAAGTATAATTCCCTTCTCTATATCGATGGGTTTACTTAGCCACTCCTTTATCTCTTGCTCAACAGGTTCAACTATATCCTCACGCAGTAGTGTTAATAGTCCTTTTGGACCTTTAAATTCTGCTAGCTTCTTCCATAACATTTCTGAAATCTTCTCTCTTACATTCTCTAATGCAATCATATTTAATTTCATGTGAATTAAGTTCCTAATACTTGCCATTACGTTTGCTGGTATAGGTTCTTTAACTACTTTATCCATTAGCTCTCTTACCTGATTCTTTATATCTTCAGGAACATTAGCTTTTTCAAGTCTTTTAAGCAAACTAGTAATAATTCCTACAACATACCTTTTCTCTATCTCTGAAGCTTCTCTAGGTGATAGTGCTAGGGGTTGTATTAACTTCTTTAAAGTATCCATTACCTCAAGCAATTCTTGATATGCTTCACTATGCTTTCTAGCTTCTATAAGCTTCTTAGCCCTATCTATATGATCAACTAATTCTCTAGGAACATCAACACCTCTATTCTTAAGAGTATTAACATTATTTTCCGTTATTAATAATAGAGATTTCACTTGAGATTCTTCTACATTAACATCTACCGTACCCGTAGCTGCTAACGCTGATGCTAGACTTAATATCACCATTACAGCTAATAGTAATGAGATCTTAGGCTTCATTTTAACCCCCTATTAACTGCTTAAAAACATAGTACCTGAAAAGGGTCATGGTGGACAGTGTAGGAACAGTTAAGGGAAACTTATCTAAAAATCTTTAATCACCTGGAATTCCTAATACTTTTCTCAATCTCGGTTTCCCTGGCTTAAGAATATGCGAAAATACCTAAACTTAGTAGCAACATCTGAATCCTAAAATGCAAGGGCTAGATAAACTACCGATAATAAAAGTTTCTGGTACTAGATATAATACATTGTGTAATAAATAATGTTAAAGTTTATGATAAATAAATGCTATTTAATCCTTCTTTTAAAGCTATTTCATGTAATCGTTTATCTCCAGTAAGAAATTGTTCTGCATTTACGTATTTAGCTGAGGTTATCTGGATTGCATCAACTTCATAAATGTTGTATTTTTCTACGAGCTTCCAGATATTCTTTAGAATATTTAGTCTTAGTGGAATAATCATTAAAGGCCCTAATTTAATTAGCCTTTTTACCTCAAGAAGAAATCTTCTTCTTACAACTGTGCATTCTTTATCATCTATTCTACCAATAATTTTAGCTCTATTGAATACCCCTAGTACCTCACCAATATTCTATACACTAAAGGATAAGATAACTTCACCTGCATAAGCTCTAAGGTATGTTTTTCTTACAATATTGCTTCCAGGCTCCTTAATATATCTCTTTATTATTGCACTAGTATCTAAGTAGATTACTATCTCTTTCATCTCTAATCACTCTAACAAGTTCACCTACAATCCCTCTCCTAGGCTCTACGGGTTTAAAATCAACTTCATAGTCTTCAACTTTAGCTAACTCCAATAGTACATTACTTAAAGTTTCATCGATCATCTCCTCCTCTATCATACGTTCAAGTAGGCTGCTTACCTCCACACCCTTCTTTAATGCATATCTTTTGAATCTCTCCCAGAGGTCTTTATCGATATAAATACTAGTTTTCACTTTAGCCACCGTATTCACCGTATATACAGAATACAGAATATACTGAAATAGGTATAAAACCTCTATTAATGTTTATCTTATGGCTCGTATGTTAATTTTTCAATATTTACAACTATTACTGTTACTAAGTATAGCTATGATTGTGAGTGCTATTGCTTGGGGATATGACCTAGGCTACTAAATATTATTGAATCTATCCTTGGGGTTATGCTAGAGAGTAATATTACAGTCATTGAAGTCGGCATTCTTACTTACTTTTCACTAAAGGGTATCCAATTTCGGAAGTGCATTATTCTTAAATGTAGACGGGTTATAGTCTAGTTTGTGATGAAATCTAAAAACTATGCTTACCTATTAATACCAGCACTATATTACTTTGCCGTAGCCTTAGCATGGATATCTATAGCGATAATAGTTGTAAATCTAGGTGGTGATGTTAAGGACTATGCCCTAGTTAACTTAATATACAATGCTACATCAGCTATATTTAGTTCCCTACTACCAAGGATATTAGCAGGTATAGAGCGTAGACAAGCTCTTTCAATATCATATATCGTCCTTACATTTGTATACATATATCTTTATAAATCTCAAACTTTAATCGAAGTATACATAATACATGTATTCTATGGTTTAGCATCAGCTATGATACTCTCATTTCAAACACCAATATTTGTTGAAATTTTTGGACGTGGAAAAGGTATTTCATTAATGTATATATTCAGTTCCATAGGATGGATTATATCATTAGCACTAGGAGGATATTTAAGAAGCTATATTACGGTAAAGGAGTTAATGCTACTACCTGCTATTAGTTCAGGTATATGCTCAATAGCCTCACTACTTCTACCTAAAACTGTTGGAGTTGTAGAAGCTCAGAAAATGATAGCTTTTAGAAAGCTATTCATGATCGTTATTGAAAGAACGAAGAGATTTCATGTACTAGCACCTCAACTAGTAATACCTAAGATGAAGGCAAGGCTTAAACCCATAGACCTATACCTAATAGCTTCAGCAATGATATTCATAGCTGCATCAATGTACTTTTCAGCACTTCCAATATATCTTAAAAAGATAGTTAATGTAAGTGATGAAGAACTATATTACTTCTCAACAGTATCAGGAATAGCCTCACTAACAGCATACTTCATACAACTCCGACTAAGTGAAAACATTGAAATCTTACTAAAACTCCACATTACAGCACTTGGAACTCGCCTACTACTCTTCATAGCCCCTCTCATCATCAGAGATGCAATACACTATTATCCACTATACTTTGCACTAGGTATTACATGGGGATTTATAGGAAGTGTCCAAAGCCATATAATAGCCTATCTAGCTGAACCACATAGAAAAGATGAAAGATTCGGTCACCTTAATACATCTATAAGCATAGGATTAATACTAGGAAACTTACTAGCTAGTATACTTAGTATATTAGGCTATGAAGCATTATTCGCAGTTTCCTCAATAATAGTAGGGTTATTAGCACTCTTCATAAACATGAAATGTAGAATATATTAGGGGAAATGATCATCTTCAGGATCTAAGAAGCTGGAATCCTTTCTTAAACCTCTACCATTACACCACGTACTTCTATTCCTAGTTTTTCTGCTAACTCCTTAGCACGTTTCCTTATTGCCGGAGATACTATTATTAACCTTGGTTTAATTCCCTTAACCTCCTCATATAACTTCCCAATCCGATAGATTTCAGCAACATCACCTTTGTCTACGCTAGCTTTATATTCAACTAGAACATGAATTTCATCCTTAATTAACACGTCTACCTCTATCCATGAAGGATAACCGAATACTATGCCGTTAGAGTCATAGTATATCCATTTATCAACCTTATATTCTTTAAGCAAATCCTCTAGAACATACTTCATGCTTTCTCTAAAAGCTTCCTCGGTAAATATTCCATAGCGATAGCCTAGCGCTTGGATTGATGATGCAAGTTTCTCTAATGCTCTACCTTGATTCATGACAGCTCTTGTCAATTCCTCTATTCTTCTAGAATGCTCTTGTAAGATACGTGAATGCTCTTCAAGTCTTTTCTCAATCGTTTCAAATCTCTTATCATGTTCTAGCAGCTTCCTTTCAATAGCTTCAAAACGCTTATCATGCTCTAGTAACTTCTTCTCTATTGCTTCAAACCTCTTATCATGCTCCAATAATTTCCTCTCTAACGCCTCGAATCTTTTATCATGTTCTAGCAGCTTTCTCTCTAAAACTTCAAACCTTTTATTCATTTCCTCAAAGCGCTTGTCATGTTCTAGCATTTTTCTCTCAATAGCTTCAAACCTCTTACTATGTTCTAGCATTTCTCTTTCAAGAAATTCCATTCTTCTATTGAAATCCTCACGTAGTTTACGGAGTTCCCTTAATACTTCCTCAATACCAATAAGACCTGCAATAGCATAGCGAAATTCTTCATCCTTCTTAAGTAGTTCAAGTAATTGTTTTTTCAACTTATTTATACTGAGTTCTGTCATCAAGTTCCTCCACTAAAGCAATGTATTCTTAAAAAGGGTACTTATAACTTCTGATTCACCAAAACCTTAGTGAAAAGGATTATCATCATAATTCCTCACTGGGTTAAGCATATCACTTCAACTCAGATAAATTTATACTTAGCTGTTTAGTATTAGCTTCGGTGATTAGTTGTGAGTAGTAAGGATATTAGATCTCCTAATTGTGTATATTGTGAATTAAAAACCTGTTATATTGATCCAAAAGCGGCTAAACCCCGCTTCTGTCCCATGGTATTATACCCGGATGTAATTAAAGAAGCTCTTACAAAATACAATAATGAAAATATCAAGAAAATTCATAAGGCTGCCTCAATAGTTGAAAAAGAAGGCTACTGTATATGGCCTAGGCTAAGAGAAATAGTTGAATTTGCGAAAAAGCTCAACATGAAGAAGCTAGGAGTAGCATTCTGTATAGGTTTAAGTGATGAAGCTAAACTTATAGTTAAATACCTTGAAAGTAAAGGTTTTGAAGTATACTCTGTTTGCTGTAAATGTGGAGGAGTAGATAAGACTTGGCTAGGATTAGGTGAAGAACAAAAACTTAGACCGGGAAGACATGAATCAATGTGTAACCCCATCGTGCAGGCAATGCTATTAAACCACGTAAAAACAGATCTAAATATAATAGTAGGCTTATGCGTTGGACACGACACGTTATTCATAATGTACTCTAAAGCACCAGTAACCTACCTAATAGTCAAAGACAGAGTTACAGGACATAACCCAATAGCAGCTATTTACGCACAAAGATACTTCAAAACAAGACTCGGAATAACCTAAAGGCTCTAGATAGCATAAGCTTCTTCACTCTTAAATACCCTAATAGTAATGTACCTTGCCGTTTCGCGATAACTTCACAAAACAAAAATAATTAAAACAATATGCTCAACACACTCAATACCCTTCCTAATTAAGTTCGTAATTGAACTTGCATCAAAGAGATTTATTCTAACTTTTACTATCTTTGATAACAAGAATTTACTGCAATCAAAACACTAATCTACGTCATAAATGTAATTAGACATAAAGTACTATATAGCCAATATTAATTACCTTTCACTATACCTATTTTATTAATTATTTGGCTTGCCCTTTTAGCTATATCCTTAAATTTACTTAGTAATTCACCATCATAAGTCACTAGTTTAGAATTCGTAGCTCTAGCTAAAGCTACGTATATAGCATCATAAACTGTAATGTTAGCATTAAAAGCTATCTCTATAGCCTTATCCAAAACTTCTATACTGTCAACAACATTTAAATGTAAAATACTTAACGCCTTTAGTGCATTAACAACATCTATTGGAGTAAGCCCCTTAATATACCTTAATGCATTAGCAAGTTCTATAAAGAGCAGTAAAGGTATGTAGATAACTATCTTTCCCTTCAAATATAAATCCCTAATTCTACGCATTTCACTAGATTCTTCTTCCTCTATAAACCATTTAACAACAGCACTTGTATCAAGAACTAGGCTAATCTCCATCTACGATCCCTAAACTCTCTAATAACTTCAGCTAAAGGTCTTTCAGGTTTAGCTTTAACAGAAATTTCATCCATAATTTTTAAAGCCCACTTAATTTCTTCTTCACGAACCTTTTCCTCGATCGCTTTACGAATAACCTCACTCCAATTAATATAACCAAACCTATCCATACGCTCCTTAAGTTCTCTTGGAATCCTGACAGTAATCTTAACAGACATAATATTACCAGACAAAATATATACAGACAAAATATATAAGGCTTTAATCCGTCAGCTAGCAATATACTAGTTACACATAAACTAAAGTTAAAGAATTGCTAAAGAATTAAGATCTCACTATTAACAAGTATACAATTATAAAATACCCATAATGGTGAGAATTTAATTGAATTCAAACATTTCTATTCCTTAAACTAAAGCATAATTAAATTAATTTATACTTAGATTTACATTAACTTCAAGGTGAGGCCATAGTACTTTATGTACTAATATCTAAAGATCGTATAAACATGAATTTAACCAGCTATGTATTTTTGAGTAGAAGTCTCCTAATTTATGGGTGGAGGTAAGTCATATTGAGCTTAAGTAGAATTGCTTCTATTATCATTGGATATTCATTGTTATTTGATATCCCACTTTGCCCATACATTTCTGTCGTAGTTATAATTTTGCTACTCTATGGCTTCTTACCTAGGAAGGGTATTAGGATTAAGTCCAGACTTATTAGAACTATCTACAGGGTTTTTGGATCTATAGTTCTTGCCTTCTCAATATTCTTTACAATATGCTTACTAATTGTTGGAGCACCTATACCTGTTGTAGTTTTATTCATAGCTTTCCCGTTAATACCTAGTCTATCACTTGTACTTTATGGTTTTGAAATAGGCTTAGTAATAGTTCCTAGCAATAGGATTACATCCTTTATTCGCTTAATAGTAGTCTCCTTAACATTACTATTACTTAGCCTCACTATTATGATATCTTATTCAACTATAGCCATAACAAATCCTAAATTCTTAACAGAAGTACATGAAGTAGGTGTTGGTTTTAGGAAAATAGCATTACCCGGATGGATAATCATGATACTATCCTACTCTCTAGGAATACTTCTACTAATAATGGGTTCAATCACATTAATAAGATTTAGATATATAGCTACGAGAATTCAAAAATTGCCAAAACCCAAACTGCTTCCCGGCTATTCTAAGATTGGGCAAATATTTGTACTAATATTTTCAGCGCTATTGATAAGTACTGGTATATTTGTGTATCTAAAAACAAGTATAATACTAGCCGGATTATCAATCACAGTATTAGGCATATTCATGACGCTATTAATTACCGATATAAGTACATTAAAAGCCATATATGAAGAATTCAAGAAGCTCACTAAGCTAAAAGAAAGCTATAGCTATGACATTTCTACTTCCTGATAACTCCTAATAACTTTACTATAAATACCCATAATCCTTACCAAGTAATACATAATGATTTAAGATATGAAAATCCATAGCCTTTATTCTTCACAATAATAATTAAATTCATAGTCTTATATGGTTTAGTAGCATGTATTTTAATAGTAAGACCGCTTGCAATAACCTTACCTAGATTTTCTCCTCTAAGCTATGTACTTATCTTAGCTAAATAACCTCACTTTATGATTCTACTAAAAACTATATATGTCATTAACTTTATTGTTGCAAGAAATATCCTTGTATTTGCCTTAAGAATACCTCCTATCCTAGGCCTAGCCCTACACGGTGGCGGTTCATAGATATATTCTCCAATCTTAAACCTCTTAACCCATGCATAAACAAGAAGCTCACCACCAAAGGTCTCCCCTAAAATAGGCTCGTAATTCTTAAATAAATCACGTCTATATACACGGAAATTTGAGAAAACGTCTCGTACTCCTATAATTCTACCAATAATTCTTGAAGCAAAACGCTCGGAAACCCGAGGCAATATAGTTCTAGAAGCAACAAGGAGGTCAAGACCTCTATTAATAAACATCTTGAGAAGTACTGGTATTAATTCAGGAGGATTTTCAAGATCAACATCAAGAGTAACCACAATAGGATACTTAGCAGCTTTTATACCCGTCAGCAGTCCTCTTGTTTGACCAGCCTTCCTTACTAGAATAGCACGGTCAACCCATTTACAAGCCTCCTCAAAAGTGCCATCAGGAGAAGAATCATCTACAACAATAACCTCATGATCAACACCCCTAAGAGCACCTCTGACACGTTCAACAAAAGGGTGAATAAACTCACGCTCATTATACGTCGTAGTAACAATAGAAATACCAAACATATTCAACTCCCCCTACTTTAAACAATTACCCATACTATTCATCGTCTATCACCTTCCGTAATTAGTCTTATAAAGTTGAAATCATAATGCTAATAATGCCTCAATTTTCCTTAACTGCTTAGTTACTGGGTCGATTTCAAGCCTCAACCCCTCTAATGAATAAACGCCTAACACTTCAGCATCCTTATCCTCAGCATCCTCAGCAAATACTACAATCGTTGTTGCTCTTTCACCAAGACATTCTATAACAGCTTCACCAATATCACGCTCGATAACCCTACCCTCAATGGTCTTAAACTTCCACTTAGTCATAGGCTTAATACCCAACCTTTCTAACCTACTACGTTTAATCCATGAATAAGTGCTTCCAGTATCAACCAATAGCTCTAGCTCTAAACACTTAGACATATCATGAGGATTGTAGAGCCTTACCCTAGCAACAGTATGTCCCATAGTTTAGCCCTAACTCATTCTCTGAACTTAATGTTAATACTAGTTAATTAATAACTTATACCACAAGACCTACAAATCCCTAACCTACCTCTATTACTAGAGAATATGAATACTTAGAATTAAATAATCAAATACAAGGCTAACATCTGACCATCTTCATAGAGTTGAGTTTAAATTCGCATGGTGATTATCTTAGTTAAGAGGAAAACTAATATACCAGATAACATTAATCACTATCCGGTGAATCAGACTTGTATATTGAAGGTCGGGTAGGCTCGAAAGGCGAGCTATTCCCTCCGAAGGAGTTAAGAGAGAAGATAGGACTTAAACCACATATGAAGGTACTATATAAAGTTCAAGACGGTAAGTTAATTGTAGTACCTATACCAAGTATTGAAGATGT
>Ga0190367_1000422_pt1 | contig 31409 bp, 31 predicted proteins | sample 4872181011_MG_FD_171838 | JGI IMG/M metagenome (GOLD analysis project Ga0190367, IMG submission 171838) | Hydrothermal vent microbial mat bacterial communities from Southern Trench, Guaymas Basin, Mexico - 4872-18-10-11_MG | ecosystem: Environmental > Aquatic > Marine > Hydrothermal vents >...
AGGCGGAGGGGGTGGGTGAGCGTCAGGCAAGGTGCCCTGGAGCTCCTGAGGAAGCCCGAGCGCTCGCCTGAGGAAGAGGTGCTCTCCCTACTGGCTGCTGGCCCCCTGAGCGCGGGGGAGCTGGCCAAGAGGGGCCTCAGCGATGCCCTGCGTGTCCTTGAGAGGAGAGGCCTCGTGAGGGTGGAGGAGCGCGTGGAGCGCATCCTGGCCATAACGCCAGCTGGCCTGAGGGTGCTTGAGCTCCCGAGGCCTGAGGAGGAGGTTAGCCAGCTCACGCCCGAGCTGATAGTGAGCGGCCGCTGGCGCGAGGTGCGCTTCAAGCGCTTCAACCTGGAGGCCCCTGGCCTGCCCGTCTTCCCAGGCCGGCTGCACCCGGTGCAGGAGGTGATACGCGAAATACGCGAGATATTCTTAGAGATGGGCTTCGAAGAGATAAGGGGGCCGCTCGTGGAGACGGCCTTCTGGAACTTCGATGCCCTCTTCACGCCCCAGGACCACCCGGCCCGCGAGATGCATGATACCTTCTACCTAGCCGAGCCACGCGAAGGCGCCCTGCCGGACGGGCGCGTGGTGGAGGCGGTGGCCCGCACACATGAGGATGGCTGGGAGACAGGCTCCACCGGCTGGGGCTACAAGTGGCGGGCTGAGGAGGCCAGGAAGCTCGTCCTGCGCACGCACACCACGGCCACCACCATCCGCTACCTGGCCGAGCACCCAGAGCCGCCCGTCTGGGTGTTCTGCGTGGACCGCGTCTACCGGAACGAGCGCGTGGACTACAAGCACCTGGCGGAGTTCCACCAAATAGAGGGCATAGTCATGGACGTGGGCGTGGGGCTCAGGGACCTGATGGGCATCCTGCGTGAGTTCTACCACAAGCTGGGCTTCAAGAAGGTGCGCTTCTGGCCCAGCTACTTCCCCTACACGGAGCCCTCCCTCCAGAGCACCGTTTACTCGCCAGAGCACAGGGCATGGATTGAGCTCTGCGGCGCGGGCATCTTCAGGCCCGAGGTGGTGAGGCCCTTCGGCGTTAAGCACCCGGTCCTGGCCTGGGGAGGAGGGCTAGAGCGCCTCGTCATGCTGAGGCTGGGCGTAGACGACATAAGGACTCTATACCGGAACGAGCTGAGCTGGCTCAGGGGGCTGCCGATATGCCCGTGATCACGCTCCACCGGGAGCGCTTCTGTCGCCTCCTTGGCCGCGAGATGAGCATAGAGGAGCTGGAGGAGTGGCTGCCCTGGATAGCGCTCGACATAGAGGACGTGGGGCCGGACTATATCAAGGTGGAGTATAACCCGAACCGCATGGACTTCTCCAGCCCCGTGGGCATAGCGAGGGCGCTCAAGGGCCTCCTGGGTCTAGAGGTCGGCCTGCCCAGGTATGAGGCGCCCCCAGGCCCCGTGGAGGTCATCGTCCAGCCCGGCGTGGAGCGCGTCAGGCCCTACGTAGTGGGCGCGGTCGTGAGGGGTCTTGAGCTGGGCGAGCAGGAGCTCCAGGAGCTCATAGAGATGCAGGAGGACCTGCACTGGGGCATAGGGCGCGACAGGAGGAAGGCAGCCATAGGGCTCCACGACCTCTCGGCCGTGAAGACGCCCATCTACTACGCTGCCTTCAGGCCAGATGAGAAGAGCTTCGCGCCCCTGGATGCCGAGGAGGAGATGACGCTCGGCGAGGTGTTGGAGAAGCACGAGAAGGGGCGCATGTATAGGCACCTGGTTTCCTTCTCGGACGTTTACCCCGTGGTCATGGATGCTGAGGGGCGCGTGATGTCCTTCCCGCCCGTGATAAACAGCGAGCTGACGCGCGTGAGCACGGAGACCGAGGACCTGTTCATAGACATCACGGGCCCCGACCTGAGGGCCATAAGGGCCGCGCTTCGCGTGCTCACGACAGCCCTGGCGGACATGGGCGGGCGCGTGGAGGCCGTTAGGGTGCTCTACCCAGATGGCACCGTGCTCACCACGCCGGACCTGAGGCCTAGAGAGGCCGTGCTGCGCGTGGAGGAGGTCAACAAGCTCATAGGGCTCCAGCTGAGTGAGCGGGAGGTCATAGAGTGCCTGAGGCGCTGCCGCCTAGATGCTGAGCCCATCGGCCCCGGCCTGCTGAAGGTGCTCGTGCCGCCCTACAGGACCGACATCATGCATGAGGTGGACCTAGTGGAGGAGGTGGCCATAGGCTACGGCTACTTCCGGCTGGAGCCACGCCGACCGCCCAGCCCGCGCTCGGGGCAGCCTCATCCGGCCGTGGAGCTCGCGGACCGGGTGCGCCTCATCATGGTCGGCATGGGCTTCACGGAGGTCATGAACTTCATCCTCACGAACGCGCGCGTCCACTACGAGCTCATGCGCCTCCAGCCCGGCAGGCCCGTGAAGCTCGCTAACCCCGTCTCAGCCGAGTATAGCATGCTGAGGGAGCTCCTACTGCCGGGCCTCATGGCCAATTTGGCCGTGAACGTGAAGGAGCGCTACCCTCAGAAGCTCTTCGAGGTAGGCGACGTGGTCCTGAGGGCCGAGGAGGTCGAGACAAGGGCCAGGAGGGAGCCCCACCTGGCGGCCGTCATCGCCCACTCGCGGGCTGGCTACGCGGAGGTCAAGGGCTGCCTAGACGCTCTGATGAGGGCCCTGGGCGTGCGAGATTGGTCCGTCAGGGCCACGGAGCACCCGAGCTTCCTGCCTGGCCGTGTGGCCGAGGTCCTGGTGGCCAGTGAGCTCGTGGGTGTGGTGGGGGAGGTGCACCCGGAGGTGTTGGTGAACTTCGGGCTTGAGAACCCCGTGGCCGCGCTGGAGCTCAGCCTCAGGCCGCTCATGAGGGCAGGGAATAAAGATATGTGAAGGTGGAGGTGATAGCCTTAAGTAATCGCGGCCCGAGGCGCGGGCCAGCTAGCGGAGGGGTGGTCGTGAGCGGGTAGACGACCACAGGGCAGGTGAGCGTGATTTATGTGGGCAGGAAGCCATGTCCGTCTACCTGGCCCGCGTGATCACGGCTTTGTGACACCAGAGCGCTAGGGCCTCAGATACCCCAGGCTTGTCTTCACCGCTCCGACGGCTTGGTATTCCTCATCGGCACTGCCATGTCTCGGCTGGCGAGCCTAAAAGGCTTACCGGGGGCGCCTTCGGTTGAGCACCCGGTTGATGGCATCAGCCATGAGGTGGTCGGTGCATATCACGCGCACGGACTTCACGCCCTCTGTGCTCTCCACGGCCCGGCGGATGTCTAGGCCGAGCCTGAGGGCCATGGGGCAGAATGGGCTGGTGGGCTTGTAGACCACCTCGACGGCACCACCCTCGACCTTCACCTCCTTGATGATGCCCATCTCCTCGAAGGTGAAGCCCGTCTCCGGGTCTATGAGCTTCCCCACCTTCTCCCTGACCACCCGCTCTAGCTCCTCGGAACTCAAGCTCCCACGCGGCCCTAGGGGGCCGAAGGGCCTAATAAGGCATGTGGAGGGGCTGGCGCGTGGCGTCAGAAGTAGGGCAGGAGCCTGAGCCTGCGCCAGTGGGGCAGGAGCTTGAGGAGCTCCGGCCTGGCCGCGAGAGCCCAGAGGACTGCTAGGCCAGCGTGGCCCGAGCTTAAGGCCCAGGAGGTCGCCCTGGCCAGCTTGATGAGTTGCTGCCTGCTCATGGCCTCCAGGAGCGCCCTAAGCCTCAGGGCGAGCTGGTAGCTCAAGCCGAGGAGACGCCACCACCCCCGCTCGTATTCCGTCAGCCTCCCGGCCGAGAGGTCGCCTTCCTCAAGTGCTCCAGCGGCCACCTGCCCGGCTATGCGGCCGCAGACTATGGCCGAGGCACAGCCAGCGCCCGTGATGGGGTTCACCTGGCCAGCAGCCTCTCCCACGGCCAGGAAGGCATCAGAGTAGCTGGGCTTCATGGGGCCGCCCACGGACACCAGGCCAGCCAGGCGCCTCCTGACACGGGCACCCGGGAAGAGCTCCTTCACGAGCCTGTCTAGGTAGTGCTTGGTCGGGTGGCGGGCACCTGGCTTGCGCACGCCGAGGCCCACGCGGAGGGAGCGGTCGCCTATCGGCACTACCCAGGCGTAGCCGCCTGGAGCTACCTCGGAGCCGAAGTAGCAGGCCACCAGGCCCTTGTCCACCTCGCTCGGGAGCTCCAACTCATACTGGAGGCAGGATGCGGCCTCCCTCGGCCTGCTGAGGCCCACCAGCCTCACGCTCCTCGCCTTGTAGCCATCAGCACCCACCACCAGCCTGGCCGTGAGCTCGCGGCCATCCCCGGCCCTGAGGCGCCAGAGGGAGCCTTTCCTGGCCATGCTCACGACCTTGAAGCGTGTGATGAGCTCTGCGCCGAACTCAACTGCCCTCCTGGCCAGGTGTTGATCGAGGAGGGAGCGGTTCACGATGAACAGCTCAAATCGCGCCTCAAGGGAGAGGGAGCCGTAGCGAAGGCAGATGCGGGTTGGCTCAGCCTGCACAACCTCGTAGGGCACGTGAATGCGCAGGAGCCTGCAGGCCTTCTTCGTGAGCATGCCAGCGCAGTGCTGGGGGACGCCGGGCTGGGCGTGCTCCTCCAGCAGGACCACCCTGAAGCCCCTCCTGGCCAGCTCGGCGGCGGTTGAGGAGCCCGCTGGGCCAGCCCCTATGACGGCCACATCGTAGGAGGCCTGGGGCATGGCGCCTCCTCCCGCTCGCGACTAGGCGGCCGTGAAAAGGAGCTGGCTTAGAGGGCCCCCTCGGCCTCCCTTGCTTTGAGCATGCGCCAGCTGAGGGCCATGGTCCTCGGCCGTGAGGCCCTGGCCTCGTCCACCCGCCTGACAGCCGTGTTGTAGGGCGCGTTCAGCACCAGGTCGGGCTCCTCCTCGGCCTCGGCCACGATTGCCCCCACGGCCCGGGCGAAGCGGTCTAGCTCCTCGACCTCGTAGGTCTCCGTGGGCTCCACCATGAAGGCCTCGGGAATTATGGGCGGGAAGTAGATGGTGGGCGCGTGGAGGCCGTGGTCTAGGAGGCGCTTTGCCACGTGGAGCGTGCGGACGCCCTTGGAGCGCTCCAGGGGCTTGAAGCTCACCACGAACTCGTGCTTGCAGGGCCTATCGGCCCCGTAGGGCACCTCGACGCCCGGGAGTTCCGCCAGCTTGCGCCTTAGGTAGTTCGCGTTCAGCACGGATATCTCGGCCACCTGCTCTAGGCCCTCGGGCCCCATGGCGAGGATGTAGGCGTAGGCCCGGACCAAGACTGCCACGTTGCCCAGGAAGGCCCTTATCTTCGCGACCGCGAGGGGCTTGTCCCAGTCCAGGTAGTAGCGCTTGCCATCGAAGGCTATACGTGGCACGGGCAGGAATGGCTCTAGCTCCTCCACCACGCCTATCGGGCCAGCTCCGGGGCCTCCCCCGCCGTGCGGGGTGGCGAAGGTCTTGTGGAGGTTCACGTGGACCACATCGAAGCCCATGTCGCCCGGACGGGCCTTGCCGAGGATGGCGTTCAGGTTGGCGCCATCGTAGTAGAGGAGGCCGCCAGCATCGTGCACGACCTCCGCAATTTCCCTGATGTGGCGCTCGAAGATGCCGAGCGTGTTGGGGTTCGTGAGCATGAGGCCAGCCGTCCGGCGCGAGACGACCGCTTTAAGGGCCTCTAGGTCCACGCAGCCATCCGGGCCAGAGGGGATGGTTATGACCTTGAAGCCAGCCATGGCCGCGCTCGCTGGGTTGGTGCCGTGGGCGCTGTCGGGCACTACCATCTCACGCCTCTCGGCCAGCTCGCCCTTCTGCTTGTGGTAGGCACGGATGATGAGGCAGCCGAGGAGCTCCCCGTGGGCGCCCGCTGAGGGGAGGAGCGATACCTCGTGGGTGCCCGTTATCTCAGCTAGCCAGCGCTGGAGCTCGTAGAGGATGGCCAAGAGGCCCTGGACGGTGCGCTCGTCCTGGCATGGGTGAGCCCAGCGCACCTGAGGTAGGCTGGCCACCTGGTCGCAGACCTTCGGGTTGTATTTCATCGTGCAGCTCCCGAGCGGGTAGAGACCGAGGTCCACGCAGTAGTTCATCTGGGAGAGACGGGTGAAGTGCCTCACCACCTCCGGCTCTGAGAGCTCTGGCAGGCGAGGCGCTTCCTTCCGCAGGAGCCCTTCGGGCAGGAGCGCCTCAAGGGGGCCTAAGCTCGCGACCAGCTCCGGCTCCGGCCGAGGAGGCATGTAGCCGCGCCTGCCCGGGGCGCCTAGCTCGAAGATGAGAGGCTCGTCCCAGCGGGCCTGCCTGAAGGCAGGTTGACCATGAGGCCGCTTGGCCGTGAGCCCGGGGGCTTCAGCTCCTCCCGCGCCCATACCCCTCACGCCCCCAGGATGGCCCTCAGGGCCGCGACTAGGCGGTCGATGTCCTCCTTCCTGTGGAGCTCCGTGATGCAGTAGAGCGCTGCCTCGCCCAGCTCCGGGAACTCGGCCTTGAGGAGCTTGCCGCCGTGGATGCCGACCTCAAGCAGGCGGTCGTGGACCTCCTTGGCCGTGAGCCCCGTGCCGTTGAAGCTGACCACGAACTCCTTGAAGTGAGGTGCCCTGAACAGGGGTGCTCTTACGCCAGGCAGGCGGTCCAGCTCCCTCATGGCGTAGTGCGCCCGGTACAGGATGGTCTCGCAGAGCTCCCTCATCCCCCTCGGCCCCAGCAGGGCCAGGTAGGCAGCGGCCGCGACCGCGCAAAGGGCCTCGTTCGTGCAGATGTTGCTGGAAGCCTTCTCACGCCTTATGTGCTGCTCCCTGGCCTGAAGGGCCATGCAGAAAGCCCTCCGCCCCTCAGCGTCAACCGTTAGGCCTATGATGCGGCCCGGCATCTGCCAGATGAGGCGCCTTTCCGCCCGGCAGGCCATGATACCCAGGAGGGGGCCACCGAAGTTCATGTAGTTCCCGAGCGGCTGGCCCTCGCCCACCACGATGTCGGCCCCATAGTTGCCAGGTGCCTCCAGGATGCCGAGCGATATTGGGTCCACGCCCACGATGTAGAGGGCGCCGTGGTCGTGAGCTACCTCCCCTATGGCCCTCACGCGCGTCTCAAGGAAGCCCAGGTAGGAGGGCTGCTCCACGTAGATGGCCGCGACATCCGGCCCCACCTTAGCCTTCAGGGCCTCCAGATCCATCTGGCCCGTCTCGGGCTCGTAGGGAACGAGCTCGACCTCCACGCCAGCTGGCTCCGTGTAGGCCATCAGGGCCGCGAACCTCTCGGGGTGGATGATCCTAGGCGCCAGGATGCGTTTACGCTTCGTAACCCTCACGGCCATGCGGGCTGCCTCCCCGAGCGCGGAGGCCCAATCATACATGGAGCAGTTGGCCACGTCCATGGCCGTGAGCTCGCAGATGAGGCTCTGATACTCCCAGAGGGCCTGGAGCATGCCTTGGCTTACCTCAGGCTGGTAGGGCGTGTAGGCTGTGAGGAACTCTGTCCGGGTCGCTATGAAGTTCACGGCCGCTGGCACGTGGTGGGGCCAGCAGCCAGCGCCCAGAAAGACGGGCATGTCTAGGGCCGTGCACACGTTGGAGAGCCTCTCGCGCACCAGGCGCAGTAGCTCCTGCTCCGGCAGGGGGCCCGGCAGGTCCAGGCGCCTCCCCAGCCTGAGCTCGGGCAGTATGTCGGCATAGAGCTCCTCCGGGCTCGATATACCTAAGGCCTTGAGGAGCTCGCGCCTAGAGCTCTCGGCCGAGTTCGGGATATATGGGTGAGCTCCCCCCAAGCTCGCACCTCTCACCCTAGCTCACGGCCAGATGAGCTTATAGCTATCGCTAGGAGAAGGCGGGCCTCCCATTTGGTCGTGATCTCGCGGCCAAGGATAATGGCCGTGAGGCGGAGTTCACTATGAGGACGAGGAGCTCGCGGCCAGGGGGAAGGGCTGTTAGATTCGCGGCCAACCTAGATGGCCGTGAGTTCACAGCCATATCAGCCGATCAGGCCGGACTATGCCCGTATGATGCAGGGTTCACGGCTAAGTGGTCTGGTCGTGAGTTTAATGGTCGGTTCTATTGGCCGTGAGTCCATTATATAGTATGGTTCCCTAGGCTCACGACCAAAGAGGATAGCCGTGAACCCGAGGGACCATTTCTGACGACCAAGGCTCACGGCCGGGGCAAGCGGGCATAAGCCACATTAAGGAGCTCCAGTTCACGACCAAATCCTTTGGCCGTGAACCGCGGCATTATATAGGCCCCCTGGCTCACGGCCAGACGACCTGGTCGTGAGCTCAGTAGGAGCCCGGGAGGGGGGGCGCGAGCTCCTCCCTGAGCCTATAGCGCCTGGCCGAGCTTGAGCCAGCCCTGATCAGGAAGCCGCGCTCCACCATGCGGGCCAGGTAGGTGCTGACGGTGCTGAGCTTGATTGGCTCACCGAACTCCTGCTCGTAGACCTCCTTGACCTCGCGGCTGGTGAACCAGGTGGCCGGGAAGTAGCGCTCTATCACGAGCTGGAGCTTCTCGAAGGCCGTCATGTCATCCGGACGACTAGGCCAGAGCGCTCCCCCGCCCGGGACGCCGCCTCCTAAGCGCTCCACCAAGTCTAGGAAGGCCGTTATCTTATCCCTGGTAACACGACCCTCCATGGCCAGCACGTATTTGTTGCCTTCCCAATCTTGGAGTTCTATCCTCAGCTTCCTCGGCGGCATGGGCCTCTCTGCCGACCGCCTCTACAGGTTCACAGGCTCTAAAGGCTTGCTGTGAAGACTGTGAAGTTGGAGCTTTAGAAAAGGCGTCCTTCTGGCCAGAGGAGCTAGGTTTCCAGGGATCCGGCCTTCACCAGGTTCACCATGAACTCACGGCCGGAAATGGGCCACGGAAGGCATGGTGAAATGCTCTCCTCCAGAGGAAGGGGAGGGGTCCCGTGGTTGCAGGCTGAATCTAAACGTGCCTTCACAACTCTTCACAGGCCTTGACATACCCCGTGCAGTCTAGACCTCACGACCGGCCGACCCCTCGACTTCTACTGGAGCCCATGTTCACGGCCAGCCCGACGGGTCGGCTCATGTGCTCCCTATCCCCACGCCAGAAACCGGGCTAGTCCAGAAGTTTCGACAGCCCTCCTTAAGAGGAGCCGACATGCCTGTGAGAGCGCAGGGAGGGGTCTGTTCCTTGGATATCTCAAGGAACCAAGCTGGCTCCGGCCTCGGCGCAGTTCTTCCAGTAGAAACAGGGGGGTGCGGGAGGTGATATCGGCCCCGGGGAAGGCGGGCGAGGGCAGCTCTGTGGAAGAGGTCTTCGAGCACTTCCTGAGGGGGAGCTCCATCTTCAGGAACCGCGATGTCCTAAGGCATGACTACGTGCCCGAGCGCCTGCCGCACAGGGAGGCCGAGATACGCATTCTCGCCGGCATCCTGGCGCCAGCCCTAGGAGGCCAGAAGTGCTCCAACGTCTTCATCTATGGCAAGACGGGCACGGGAAAGACGGCAGTGGCCCGCTACGTGCTGGACAAGCTCACGGCCAAGGCCCGCCAAGTGGGAGCTCCAGTGGCGACCTGCTACGTGAACTGCCGTATGGCGGGCACGGAGTATCGCGTGCTCGCGGCCATGTGCGCTTCTCTGGGCCTCCAGGTCCCCTTCACGGGCTTAGCGAAGGCAGAGGTGCTGGAGCGCTTTAAACAGGCCCTCAGGCGCCGGGAGGTGGTCTTCATAGCCATACTGGACGAGATAGATGTGCTCGTGAAGGCCAAAGGCGATGCGCTCCTCTACGAGCTGACGCGCTTAAGCCCGGAGCTGAACGGCTCCAAGATATGCCTCATAGGCATCTCAAACGACCTGACGTTCAAGGAGCACCTAGACCCACGCGTGCTCAGCTCCCTCAGCGAGGAGGAGATAGTCTTCAGGCCCTACAACGCTGCCCAGCTCCGCGACATCCTCTGGGAGCGGGCCAGGCTGGCCTTCGTGGAGGGCGCTATCTCGGAGCCCGTGATAGGCCTCTGTGCCGCCCTCTCAGCCCAGGAGCACGGTGATGCCCGTAGAGCGCTCGACCTCCTACGTGTGGCAGGCGAGCTAGCTGAGCGTGAGGGAGCCAGGTGCGTAGCCGTCGAGCACGTCCACGCGGCCGCGAGGCGCATAGAGCACGATAGGACCGTGGAGGCCATAAGGAGCCTGCCACTACACGCGAAGCTCGTGCTCTTGGCCACCTACGAGCTTACCAAACGTGCTAGCTCGGCCATCACAGGCGAGATATATGCAGCTTACTCGGCCATCTGCTCCCGCCTCGGCCTCAACCCGCTCACGCAGAGGCGCATAAGCAGCATCATAAACGAGCTGGACATGCTCGGCCTTCTGAACGCCCGGCTGGTGAACATGGGCCGCTATGGGCGCACGAAGAAGATAAGATTGGCCGTGCAGCGCTCACTAGTCCGGGAGCTCCTGGCTGAGGAAGGGCTGGTGTGAATACCCGACCGCCCTCCCGCCCGTCGGGGCCACCTCAGAGGGCCTATATGAGCTGGGCTTCCGGCCGCTCGATAGATTTGGCGAGGCTCTCCGCGAGCCAGCACGTTACTGACGGCCGTGAGCCTTTATCTCCCACAGCCTCACGGCCAATTGCTCTAGGAGCTCTCTGCCCTCTACCTCCCCCAGCTAGCGGGCCGGTATCTGGTCGCGACCATAGTAGGCGCCGGCCAAAGCGCCCGTCATGGCGCCTATAGTATCCGCATCACCGTCAAGGCTCACAGCATACCGGACGGCCTCCTCGAAGCTCTCCGTGGTCGCGAAGGCATAGATGGCTATGGGCACCGAGTTAAAGGCCTCCACACTGTTGCCGAGCTTCCTCACGACCAAACACCTGTCCTCGCGCTGCCTCAGCAGGCGTTTCGCGGCCGCGAGCTTGCGCCTGTAGACGTCATACCTGGCGAAGGCCAGCAGCTGGTCGAGGAAGGCAGCTGGGTCCAAGTGCCCCGGAGGCGTCTTGATGGCAGTGGCTATGGCGTAGGCCTGGAGGGCAGCCCCCTCCTTACCGAGCGGGTGGGTGTGCGTTACCTCGCTGGCCTCGTAGGCGAGGTGCCTTAGCTCCTCCGCCCCCGCATCGTAATAGAAGCAAGCGAGGGGCGCTATCCTCATGGCCGCTCCGTTCCCGAAGGAGCCGCCTGGATAGAGGGAGCTCGCGACCACATGGGCATCCTGGCCGCGGAGGTAGGCCCTGAATATCCTGGGAGGCCCAGGCCCGTAGCCACGCCAGGGCTCCTCGGCCCAGTTAAGCGCGAAGGTGTGCAGCAGGTGCTCTTTGTCTAGGCCGCGGCAGGCTATGAGCGACTCGGCCAGGCCGATGGCCATGTGGGTGTCATCCGTATATCTGGTCGCGAGCTCACGGCCAAACACCCTCAGGTCCGGGCGCCAGGAAGCAGCGCCCAGCGAATCCCCTATCGCCGTGCCCAGGAGGCTGCCGATGAACCTGTCCCTCAGTAGCTCGGGGCTTACGGCCAAGTTGGTCATCAGCCTCTGGGCCGCTCAGCTCCATCTAGCTTGTTAAGCCTTATCCGGCCCCTCGCCTAGCTGGCCTAAGAGGCGGTGGCCACGAGCGAGGAGAGCAAGCCCGTTGGCCGTGAGCCCGAGCAGGCTAAGTGCTCTGGGGAATTGGCCGTGAGCCTCGACCTCCTGGAGCGCGAGCTAGGTGAGGCCGTTCTGGCCGAGCGGGTGCAGGGGCCACGTAGGGCTGAGGTGAGGCTGGCGAGAGACAGGCACCTCCAGGCCCTCAAGGCCCTCAGGGCGGCCTTCCCCGAGCTAAGGCTCTCGGCCATCACGGGCACCGACCTGGGCCAGGAGCTGGAGCTCCTCTACCACCTGCGCGTGGGCGGCTCCATCCTCACGCTCCGCACAGGGGTGCCCAAGGAGGAGCCTATGGTCGCGACTATAACGGGCCTGGTGCCGGGCGCGGACCTACACGAGCGGGAGGTCTATGACATGCTAGGCATCACCTTCGAGGGCCACCCGAACCTAAAGCGCCTCCTCCTGCCAGATGATGCACCAGAGAGCTTCCACCCGTTGAGGAAGGAGGTGGAGGCCCGAACCATCAGGCCCGTGGAGACCTCGCCCGTCCTCCAGCCCGTGATAACGGCCGAGTCTGGTCGATACCTCACGCTGGTCATAGGCCCGCAGCACCCAGCCCTCCACGAGCCCGAGAGGTTCGTGTTCCTGGTTGAGGGCGAAGTGGTGGTGGATGTGGACATACGCATAGGCTACGCTCACCGCGGCATAGAGGAGGCAGCCGAGCGCAGGGACTACATACACAACATCTACCTCTGCGAGCGGGTCTGCGGCATCTGCAACGTGGCGCACAGCATGTGCTTCTGCTCGGCCGTGGAGGAGCTCCTGGGCCTGGAGGTGCCAGCGAGAGCGCGCTACCTGCGCGTGGTGGCTGCCGAGCTCAACAGGCTCCACAGCCACATGCTCCTCCTGGGCGTCGCGGCCGAGGAGATGGGCTTCTCAACCCTCTTCATGTATATCTGGCGCGATAGGGAGGCCGTCATGGACCTCATGGAGATGCTGACCGGCAACCGCGTGATAAGCTCCTTCAACCGCATCGGGGGCGTGAGCCGCGATATGACGCCCGAGCTGGCACGGAAGATGCGCTCTCGCCTGCCGGAGCTGAAGGAGCGCCTAGAGCACTACCTTGAGGTCTTCACCACGGACCCAACCATCTTGGCTAGGACGGAGAAGGTGGGCCTCCTGAGCCGCCAGAAGGCCATAGACTACTGCGCGGCTGGCCCCACCCTCAGGGCCTCGGGCGTGGACTTCGACGTGAGGCGCGATGACCCCTACGCGGCTTACGAGGAGCTCTCGGCCATGCGCGTGGTGGTGCGCCCTGAGGGCGACAACCTCGCCCGCTACGTGGCCCGGCTGGAGGAGTGCCTGGTCAGCGTAGACCTCATAGACGAGGCCCTAGAGAAACTGCCCGATGGCCCCGTGAGGGTCAAGGCACCCAGGCGGGTGCCGCCTGACGAGGTCATCTACACGGTCGAGGCCCCGAGAGGGGAGCTCCTCTACTACGTGCGCTCAGACGGCACGACTAGGCCAGCCCGGGTGAAGATACGCACCCCCACCTTCACCAACTTGGCCGCGCTCAGGGAGATGCTGAGGGGCGCCTACCTGGCCGACGTGCCCGTAACCCTCGCCAGCATAGATCCGTGCTTCTCCTGCACCGACCGCGTGGTCGTGGTGGACGTGCGAGATGGCACTGCTCGGGCCTGCGGGCTATGGGAGCTAGCGCGGGGCAGGCCTCCCGCTAGGGAGGGGGCGTGAGATGGGCCTCCTGCCAGCCATTCTCCGCGATGCCTTGAAAACGCTCTTCAAGGCCGTGTTCAAGCGCCCGGCCACGGCCAGATACCCGGAGCGGCCGAGCGAGGTCCACGTGCCCGATGGCTTCAGGGGGCGCCACTGGCTCGACCTGGGCAGGTGCGTGGGCTGCGGTCTATGCGCCAAGGACTGCCCAACTGGCGCGATAAGGATGGTGAGACTCGACGTGCCCATCACCGGCCTCCACAAGCAGCGGAAGCGCATGACACCGCTCCGCGTGCCAGTGATAGACCTAGCCCACTGCATCTTCTGCTGCCAGTGCGCTGAGAGCTGCCCTAAGAAGGCTATAAGGCCCACCAAGCTCTTCAGCCTCGTGGCCACGGACCCACACGACCTAGTGCTGGACTTCAGGCCCATGGCCATGCTTAAGGAGGTCCTAGAGGAGCATTAAGGCCAGCTTGGTGGCCAGCAGCACGCCGAGGGAGATGGGCATCATGTAGGTCCAGAATATCCTGAGCGTCTGGTCTATCCTGAGCCTGGCCATGAGCCCTCGCACGAACGACATGATGGCCGCACAGGCTAGGACCTTCAGGGCGAAGGCCAGGGGGGCCAGCAGGCCCAGCTTGGGCGTGTAGGGGTCGCCCAGGTAGAGGCTGGCCATGAGGCTGGCCATGAGGAGGAAGCTCAGGTCCCGGCCGAGCTTGATGAGCGCCAGCCTCCGGCCCGTGAGCTCCGTCATCCAGCCAGCCACTATCTCCGTTTCAGCCTCTGGAGCATCGAAGGGGACCCGCTCTAGCTCGGCCAGGGAGCATATGAGGAAGATGACGAACGAGAGGGCTCCCAGGGGCGGTAGTGCGAGCAGGAAGGGCATGCCCGCCTCCGCCTGGCGTCGGTAGATGGTGCTTATGGAGAGGCTCCCGGCCGTGAGGGCTGGGCAGATGGCCGTTAGGGCCAGCGGTATCTCGTAGCTGAGCATCTGGAGGGCGGAGCGCATGGCCCCCTCGGCCGCGAAGACGTTGCCCGAGGCCCAGCCGGTGAGGAATATTAGGAGGGCCGTGAAGACGAGCACGAGGAGCACGGCCACCAAACTGCCCTCGAATGGTAGGAGGGCCTCGCGGCCATTAATGGGCACGAAGGTGAGGGCCACGAGGGGCAGCACAACCATGAGGATAGGCGTGGCCGTGAGCACGAGCCCGTTGGCCCCGCGCGGCACGATGTCCTCCTTGGAGAGGAGCTTGATGAAGTCCGCGATGGGCTGGAGGACGCCCGCTGGCCCTACCACAAGGGGCCCGTAGCGGTCCTGGACCTTCGCCAGCACCTTCCTGTCCAACCACTCCAGGAAGAAGGCCATGAAGATGAGGAATGCATAGCCCGGGAAGAGGGCGATGGCCATGAGGTCCAGCCAGCTCACCTCCCCACCCCCCTGCCCTTCCTCAGGAGCTCCAGGGCGCGGATGAGGCCATCTATTATGGCCTCGGGCTTTGGGGGGCAGCCGGGCACGACCACGTCCACGCGCGGGAGCACGTTCCAGGCGCCACCACAGACGTTGTAGCAGCCGGAGAAGACGCCGCCGCTGATGGCGCAGGTGCCCACGGCCACCACGAGCTTGGGCTCGGGCATCTGCTCGTAGATGCGCAACAGCCTCGGCCTCGACTCACGTGTTACAGGCCCAGTTACGATCAAGATGTCCGCGTGCCTTGGGCTTCCGACCTTGAGTGCCCCGAAGCGCTCTACATCGAACCTGGGCGTGAGGGCGGCCACGACCTCTATATCGCAAGCGTTGCAGGCCCCCGTGTTGAAGTGCAGGATCCAGGGCGATGAGGCCCTGGCCCACCTCACCAGGCCCGTGCGCATCACCTCCTCAGGAGCTCCCTCAGGTAGAGGGCTGGCATGACGCTCGCGACTGACATGATGGCCAGGTAGATGGCTGCCTGGAGGTAGTGGCCCAGGATGGCGAGGGCTATGATGGGCACCGCGATGTCGAAGACCAGGAAGAGGAGCACGTAGGTGAAGAAGCGGGACATGTCCATCCTCGGCCTCACGGGCGGCAGCACCTCACCACAGGCGTAAGGGCTGAGCTCGGCCTCGGTCTTCGTTCCTCTCGCGGACACGAGCCTCCCGGCCAGGTAGAGGACGAGGGTTAAGAGGAAAGCAGAGGCCAGGACGAGGGCTGCCGCGCCCGAGCTACCCTCCACCCCACCCACCTTCTGAGGACATGGCCTAAGGGGAAGTATAAACCTTAAGAAGGCTCTTGTGCAGGGCCTCGGGCGGGTGAGGAAGACGGACCTGGCCCTCCTAGCGCTGGCAGTGCTCTCCCTCGCCTTCGCCCTGATAGCTCTGGAGGCCCCTCGGCTCATGCAGGCCATCCTGGGGCTCGCGGCCATGTTCATCTGCATAGGCTTAATCTACTGGCTCGTGTTGGCGCCCTACGTGGCCCTCTTCCACATGCTCGTCTACGCTGGCGCCGTCGTGATACTGCTCGCCACGGCGGCCATGTTCGTGGGGGGTGGTGAGGTTGAGGAGGCCTAAGCTGGGCGAGCGCCTCCTCCCAGCCTGCCTGATGGCCGCTGCCTTCCTCTCCGCCCTCCTCCTGCTCTGCTCGCGGGGTTTCCCCGCCTTCTCCCTCGGCTCCCCCCTCGCCACCGTCCCCCTCGGGCACGCCAACGAGGCCCTCATCTACCTGATGTGGGAGGACCGCTTCCCGGACATGCTGGCTCAGGCGGCTCTGACGCTCCTGGCCGCTGCCGTTTGCATATCCGCCGTGAGGTTCTGGAGGCGGTGAGGATGGAGGGGGAGGTGCTCTTCGCCACGGGCCTGGCGCTCCTGGCCCTGGGCCTCTACGGCCTCGCTGCCAAGAGGAACCTGCTGAGGCTCGTCATAGCCCTTGAGATGCTCGTGAACGCGGCCTGCCTCTGCTTCACGGCCATGTCCGTGATGGCGGGCCATGGCCTCTCGGACCCGCTCGTGTGCGTGCTCATCATCATAGTCCTGGCCATAGGCGGCTGCATCGCGGCCTTCGGCCTGGCCCTGGCCCTGGCCATCTACAAGCGCCTGGGCACGCTGGATGCCTGGGAGCTAAGGCGCCTTAGGGGGTGATCACGTGGGCTTACCTCACGTGCTCTACCTGCTCGTGGCCTTCCTTATCGCCTCGCCTCTCCTGGATCTGGCCAGCCACAGGAAGGGCCTCTGGAGGCTCTCCCACGCCTTCACCCTGGCCTGCTCCCTGGCCTGCCTGGCGCTGATGGCCTATTCCTATGGGGCCTCGGGTGGGACATGGCCGAGGGTGGCCTCCTATGGTGAATTGGGGGTTGGGACCTGCCTCCTCTTGGACAGGGCCAGCTTGTTCATGGCTTCGACAGCCCTCTTGCTATCCGCCTTAGCCTCTACCTACGCCCTAGGGGAAGGGCCCATATCGCCAGGCTACTGCGTGGCCTTCACGGCCCTCATGGCCGGGATGGTAGGCGTCTCCTTCTCGGGCGACCTGCTGACCCTATACGTGTTCTGGGAGGTCATGTGCCTGGCTGCCTACGCACTGGTGGCCATGGGGGAGCTCAGGGAAGAGGCCCTTGAGGCCGCTTGGAAATACTTCATAATGGCCTCGGCCGGGGCCATCCTCATGTTGTTCGGGGCCTCCCTAACCTACGGCCTGGCCGGGACCTTGAACATGCCCTTACTGGCCCGGAGGCTTGAGGGGGCAAGCGATAGGTGGCTCTACGTGGCCCTCCTCTTCTTCCTAGTGGGCATGGGCGTGGAAGCCGCCTTATTCCCCCTTTACACATGGCTGCCAGATGCCCATTCGGCTGCTCCAACCCCGATAAGCACCATGCTGTCCGGCGTAGTCATAGAAATCGGCTTCTACGCCCTGGCTAAGGTCATGCTGGTCCTCTTCGGCCAATCGGCCTTCCTGTGGCAAGCCACCCTAGCCTCGCTCTGCGTGGCCAACATGCTGGTGGGCAGCCTATCGGCCCTCGTCCAGAGGGACGTGAAGAGGCTCCTGGCCTACTCCAGCGTGGCCAACATGGGCTACCTGATGGCCGCCTTAGCCTCCTACAACGTGAGCGCCTTATCTGCTGCCTTCTTCTTCGTGCTCAGCCACGCGCTATCGAAGGGCCTGGCCTTCCTGTGTGCTGGCCACATGGCCACCAGGACGGGCTCAAGGGAGCTGGGGGCCCTGAGGGACGTGAGGGCGGGCATGCCCCTCACCACGGCCCTGCTCTTTCTATCCCTCCTGTCCCTGGCTGGCCTGCCTGGGACCTGCGGCTTCGTGGCCAAGCTCGTGCTAATATCCGCCCTCTTCTCAACGGCCTGTTGGTGGCTTGGCATCCTGGCCCTCTTGAACGCCATCCTGATGGCAGCGGCTTACATAAGGGCCATATGGTCCATGTTGGGCCCACCGGCGAAGAGCGTGCCCAGGTCGGGCGGGGAAGGGCGCTTGAGCTTGACCGCCATGGCCCTCATGGCTCTACTGATAGTCGTATTGGGCTTCTGGCCTAGCCCAGCCCTAAGGCTGGCCCACCTGGGAGCCAGGGACCTCTTAGGGGTGAGGTAGATGGGCATGTTAGAACACCTGATGGCTTGGTCGCCCTGGGTTTGCGTCCTGGCCCCGGCACTAGGGGCCATTCTGGCTGGCCCACTTGAGAAGGCCCATAGGGGTCTGCCCCCGGCCGTGGGCGTGGCCTCATCCCTGGTCAGCCTGGCCTCGGCCGCCCTGATGCTGAAGCTGCTCACGGCCCTCGGGCCAGCCAAGCCCTTCATCGAGCTGATGGCCCCCTGGCCTTGGTGGCCCGGGAGCTCCTTCTGCCTCCTACTGGACCCGGTCAGCATCCTCATGGCCTCCCTCGTGGCATTCGTCTGCACCACCATAATGGTCTACTCCGTGGGCTACATGAGGCATGAGCCTGGGGTGGGCCGCTACTGGTCTCTCATGTGCCTGTTCATGGCCTCCATGCTCTTGCTCGTCCTAGCCGGCGACCTCATAACCATGCTGGTCGGCTGGAAGCTCGTGGGCTTCTGCAGCTACGCCCTGATAAGCCACTACTATACCGACGAGCCGGAGCGCTGGGTGGGTGGGCCACCGCCGGAGCCCATGTATCCGCCCTCCTTCTGCGGCCTGAAGGCCCTCATGACCATCTTCGTGGGAGATGTCATGTTCTTCTCCGGCGTCTTCCTCATCTACGCCTACTCCGGCACCTTCCAGCTCACGGCCCTCTACGCCACATCGAGGACCTGGCTCACGGCCATGTCTAGGACGCCCGGCATCCTGGCCCTCACGGTCATATTGCTCACGGGAGGCCCGCTGTCGAAATCAGCTCAGTTCCCGTTCCACGAGTGGCTTCCCGAGGCCATGGCTGGTCCAACGCCTGTTTCGGCCCTGATACACGCCGCCACCATGGTTAAGGCCGGGGTCTACGTGGTGGCCCGTCTGCTGCCGATATTCTACATTGGATATCACATCCTGGGCCTCCCGGGGGCCGGTTTGTTCTTCCTCCTGGCCGCCCACCTGGGGGCCATAACGGCCTTCCTCGCGGCCGCCCAGGGGTGCGTGGCCTCGGAGCTGAAGAAGGCCCTCGCCTACTCAACCATGAGCCACCTCGGCTACCTGATGATGGGTCTCGGCATATCGGGCCTTCTGGCCGAGCCCGTGGCCTGTGAGGCAGCCGTGTTCTACCACGTAATAGCCCACGCCATCTCCAAATCGGCCTTGTTCATGATGGCTGGCATAGCCATCCACGCCACGGGCACCATCTACATGGAGGAGATGGGCGGTCTCAAGGGGAGGATGCCCGCCATCTGGGCCTCGTCTGTCCTGCTGGCCCTAGCCCTCATGGGCGTGCCGCCCCTGAGCGGCTTCTGGGGGAAGGAGGCCATCATATCCTATGGCCTTGAGGCCCGGCTTTGGGCCCCCCTCGCCCTGGCCGTATTGACCGTGCCTCTAACGGCCTTCTACACGCTGAGGATGATAGGCATGGTCTTCCATGGAGAGCCAAGACATGAGGGACATGACCTCCAGGGGACCGAGCCCACCATGAAGGGCCCTCTGTTCCTCCTGGTCCTCATAACACTCGTGGTGAGCTTCCCAGGCCCGATTTTGAGCTCCTTCCTGTCGGCGGAGTTCCAGATAGCCTTTGAGGCCTACACGGGCCTCGGCCCCCTGGCCACGGCTGGGATGGCCCATCGAGCCCCCATCCACCTGCTCACCACAGCTACCTCTATCATACTCCTCGCCCTGGCCGGGGGGGCGTCTTACGCCCTCTACGTCCGTGGCAGGCCCAGGCCCGAGGACCTGATGGCCGATAGGCCTTGGCTAGCGGGCCTTAGGAGGTTGCTAAGGGCCAGGTTGGGCGTAGATGCGCTATATCACGCCATATCTAGGGCCTTCCTGGCCCTGAGGGAGTCGGTAGCCTCCTTTGAGGACCTTATGGATAGCCTATTGAACCGTGGGGTCCCGAGAGCCCTCAGGTCAATCGCATCTGCCGTAAGGAAGGTTCAGACGGGCCACCTGGGCTACAACATGGCCTACCTCATGGCCCTCCTGGCCTTGGTCATGGCCCTGCTGGCCCTGGGGGTGGTATGATGGTCCCGGTGCCCCACCCGCTCCTCCAAGCCGTCCTAAGCCCCCTCCTGGTCTCGGCCCTGGCCCTCCTAACAGGCCGGAGGCTAGGCCCGCGGACGGGCTGGCTCGTGGGGGCCTTCCTGGCCTACCAAACGGCCCTCCTGGCCTACCTGACCTATTCGCTCTGGCTCGGCAAGGAGCCTCTGGTGGAACATTACGCATGGATCTTTCTACCGCTCGTGGGCCTAGACCTGATCGGGGATGGTCTCAGCCTGCCAGTGGCTACCATCATGTCCTTCATTTGCACTTGCCTGGCGTTCTACTCGGTCCGCTATATGGAATTGAGGGTCAAGGAGCTCTACGGAGAAGGCAGCCCCTCCTACTATGTTCTCTACTACGCCCTATACCCGTTCTTCCCGATGGGGTTGGTCGGGATAACTCTATCGACCAACATGATAATGATATGGCTCTTCATGGAGCTCCTGCTTATCCCATCATACTTCATCATAGCTTACTTTGGTTACACGGAGAGGCGGAGGACAGCTGCTATGTGCTTTCTATGGGGCACCGTGGCCTCCACGCTCTTCATAGCAGGGGCCTTCCTAGCTTACTCCCAAATCGGGAGCTTTAATCTATCAGCCCTTCCGGCCCTTAGGGGCAAAAACTGGGCCCTTCTGGCGAGCACACTCATGGCCATCGGCCTCCTCATAAAGATGGGGGCCTTCGGCTTTCACGTATGGCTGCCATGGGTCGAGGGAGAGCCCCCAACGCACGTGGGGGCTATCTTGGCCTGCTACGCTAACATAGGGGCCTACGTCATGGCCCGTGTGCTCGTCCTGACCATGCCGGAGGTCTTCCGGGCCCTAAGCACGCCCCTCATGGCCTGGGCCCTGATAACCATGGTCTACGGGGCGGCCCTCGCGCTGGCCCAGGATGATGTCAAGCGCCTCTGCGCCTGCTCCACCATAAGCCAGGTGGCTTACTCGCTCCTCGGCGTGGCCAGCATGGCACCAGCTGCCGTGGCGGGAGGCATATTCTACATGATAAGCCACATGCTCGGCAAGGCCGTTCTCTTCTCCGCGGCTGGCCTGCTCGTCTACGAGACGCACGAGAGGGACATGAGGCGCATGGGGGGCCTCGGCCGCCCCCTGCCACTGACGGCCGTCCTCTGGGCCAGCGGCTCCATGATGTTGTCCGCCATACCGCCCTTCAGCGGCCTCCCGGCCGAGATGGTCATGTTCTCCGGCATTTTCAAGTTGGCCATACGGCAGGCCCTCAGGCTTGCCGTGGCCATAGGGGGCGTGCTGGCCACCGCCCTCACGGCCGCCTACACCTTCTGGCCGCTGAAGCGCATCTTCATGGGGAGCCCCCGGTCCAACTCGGGTGAGGCCGTGAGGGAGGCGCCAGCCTCGATGTTCGTCCCGCTCTTCATCCTGGCCCTGGTCTCGGCAGTTCTCGGCATTTGCCCGCACCTGGTCCTGAAGCTCCTCATGAGTTCTCTGACGGCCTGAGGCCTTAGCTGGCCCAGACGCGGCCCGGAGCATCAGGCCCCTAGCTCCGGCACCTCGTCCGGGGGCCTCAGCAACTCCTCCTCGAACTCGGACAGGCGGGCAGCAGCCGCCTCCACCCCCCCGCTGACCTCACGGCCGAGCATGGCCAGGGCCTTCTCTAGGGCCCCCAGGGTCCTCAGGACGTGCTCGGGGCCCACGTTGCCCATGTGCCCCACGCGCAGTATCCTGTCCGCCAGCTCGCCCCAGCCAGCCGAGATGCGCACGCCCTCCTCCAACACCGCCCTGACCAGGGCGCGGCTTGAGGGGCCCTCGGGCACCTCGGCGGCCGTCAGCGTGGGGGCGGCATAGGCCTTCTCTGGGAAGAGCTCCATGCCCAGCGCCCTGAGGCCAGCCCTCACGGCCTCGGCCAGGGCCTCGTGCCTCCTGAAGCGCTTCTCAAGCCCCTCCTCAAGCACGAGCTTCAGCGCCTCCCTCAGGGCCAGCACGAGCAGGACGGCGTGGGTTACGTAGCGCTTCAGCGGCTCCCTCGTGGCCCTCACCCAGCCTCTCACGTCCATGTAGAAGGTGAAGGGCTCCTCCCGCCTGGAGCTCGCTACCTCAAGCGCCCTCTCGCTCACGGACAGGAGGGCCAGGCCGGGAGGGGCCGCCAGGGCCTTCTGGGGGCCGGTTATGCAGTAGTCCATGCCCCACTCGTCCACGCGCACGTCCATGCCGCCCACGGAGGAGACGGCGTCCACGATGTAGAGTAGGCCCCTGCGGCGGGCCAGGCGCCCTAGCTCGCGCACCGGGTTGACCACGCCCGTGGAGGTCTCAACGTGGACCACGCAGAGCGCCCTGGCCTCGGGGTGGGCATCGCAGGCCTCGGCCACCCGCTCGACAGGGATGCCCCTCCTCAGCGGTGCCTCCACCTTGACGGGCACGCCCCTATGGCGCCTCACCATGAGGGCTATCCTGTCCGCGTAGTAGCCGGAGGCGACCACTAGGACCTCATCGCCCGGCTCCACGGAGTTGGCTATGGCCATCTCTATGCCCAGGGAGCTTGAGCCAGGCGCTATTACCACGTCCTGGCGCGTCCTGAGGACCTCCTTGAGCATGTCCCTGGCCTCGGAGAGCGCATCCACGAACTCCTGGCTGAGGTGGCTGCACACCTGCCTGGCCATGGCCCTGATGACCCTGGCCGAGAGCATGGTGGGGCCAGGTATCATGAGGAGTTCTCCCACGCCCAACGCCCCCCAGAGGACGGCCTCCGCCACGGCCTTAACATTGTCCACGTGCTCGGGCGCGGAAGGGCTAGAAGCTAGTCCCCCTCAGCGCCTCGCGGGCTGCTCCCGCCCCCCTGGGAGAGCCAGCTAGTGCCTTATCAGCCGTGAGATTGGTGGGGGCGCGGGGATTTGAACCCCGGACCTACGGGTTCCTCCGCTCCAGAGCTTCTTCATCCCCGCTCAAGGCGGGTCGAGCGAACCCGTAGCGCTCTGGAGCCCGCCGCGCTCCCTGGCTGCGCCACGCCCCCTTTCGCGGGCTGCCCATGGGGAGGGGAATTATACAAAGGTATTTTAAGATTTCGGCATCACGGGCCGCCTCAGGCCTTTAATGGCCTTCCTGGCTCCCAGAGGAGGGCTACGCAGCACCCCCTTGGCACCCCAAGGTGGTTTGCCACGGTTTCGCACTTCGTGTAGAGGAGGAAGGCTATGGGCTTGTCGTGCTCGTACTCCGTGAGCGTCTCCAAGTTCCCCATGCCCTTGGCCAGGATGAGGTCGGCTCGCTCGTAAGCGCTCAGGCAATCGCGCGAGGCCCATTCGAGCACGAGGCCCACGGTGTCCGTGCCTGTCGTGATGAGCTCGTCCGCAACCTCGCCCATGCCCACCAGCCTGGCGTCCTCCAGGAGAGCATCGTTGATGCATGGCTCCTCCTTCACGGCCACTACCACACGGGGCCCCAGGGCCCGGAGCTCTTGGACGAGGAGCACGTCGAAGGCTATCTCGCCCGCGTTGTCGGTCAGGTAGAGCACCTCCCGTGCCCTCTTGGCTGTCTCATAAATGGTCCTGAGGTGGTCTATGCCCAGGTTGTGCTCCGCGCTGGCCAGCATGTCCGCCAGGCCCTCCACGCGGAACCGATGGCCTAGTATGTCGAACTCCATGGCGTTCCCCACGATGGCGCAGAGGGCGGCCCGCCTGAACCGCTCAAATGGCCCGGCCGCGGAGGCGATGTAACGCTCGGCCCAGGGCACCAGCTCTAGCGCAGCCCTATTGCTGGCCTCCTTCACGGCCTTGTAGGGGTCCGGGTTGCCCGTGAGCTCCTTGATGAGCCTGTCCCTATACGTGCCCACTATGGCTGGCACAGCGTCTGGCCTGAACTCCCGGGCGAAGAGCTTGGCCACCTCCATCATGACCTTCATGCGGAGCTCTTGGTCCTCCGTGGCGTGGCAGGCCTCCCGGTAAGCCCGATGGACCATGCAGGGGAGGCAGGCGGCCATCACCTTCAAGTCTAGTCCTCCCCCAGGCCTTCCTTTTCCCTCTCCTCCCAGGCCCTCAGGGCTGCCTCGGCCATGTTGGCCAGAATCCGGCTGAACTCGGGAGAGGTAACCACGCTGCCCACCAAGACGCCCTCGGCTCCCAGCCTCAGGGCCGCGCTCACATCGCTGCCGCAGCTCACGCCCGCGCCGCAGAGGGCTATGATGTCGGGCCTCACCTGCTTGGCCGTGAGCATGGCCCTCCTGAGCGTGTGGGGTTGGGCCACGGAAACGGACTTGCCCGTGCCTATGAGCTCCGGGGGCTCGAAGGCGAACATATCCGGCCCCAGGTGCACGACCAGGCGGCAAGCCAGCACCTTGTCGCAGCAGACGAGCGTGAGCAAGCCCACCTTGCGGCAGAGGTAAATGGCGTCTGCTATGGCCTCTAGGAAGTTAAGCTTCTTCTCAGCGTGGTTGAGCAACGTGCCCACGGCCCCAGCTTCCCTCACCAGCTCGGGTGGCACGTGGCCCGTCCTAGGGCCTGGGTCCACGGGGTCCACGTGCTGTGCGAAGACAGGTATGGAGACCTCCTGGGCCACGGGCGCTATGTCCACGAAGGAGGGGGCCACTATGATGCAGATGCCGTATTCCTCACTCACCTTTTCCGCTATCTTGGCCTTCTGGACGGCCTTCTGGCCAGCAGCCTCCCTGAAGGCCTTGAAGTTCACCAGTATGAGCGGTGTGCCGATGGCTCGCATGGCGGGCACCGACCTAGCGCCAGCCTGAGGCCTACTCGCCAGCTTTCTTGAACCTGGCCTTCAGCTTCTCCAGTATCTGCGGCAGAGTGGTGTATTCGAGCTGGTCTGGCGGGAGCCTGTGGGGCTCGAAGGGGCCATGGGCGCGCATGTAGGAGGCTATCTGGCTCGCTATGGCCCTCGTGTAGTCGAAGGCCGGGTCATCGAAGAGGTCCACGGGGCCTATGAGAGTGGCCTCCTTCACCTGGAAGCCGAGCGCTAGGACGCGCGGAGGCCCATCGAAGCGCGTGCACTTCGCATCCCTCTGGCTCACGGGCATTAAGGGCCCGTAGTGGCTGCCGCGCATCCATCCCGGCACGAGGTGCGGGAAGGCGAAGGCCTCCAGAACCTCGCCCAGGGCTGGCAGGCCGTGCTGCACCCTTATGAGCGCCACGGGGTCGTCCTTGCCCACGTATTTGCCAGCTATGAGGCTGAGCACGGTCGTGCTCGTAACGGCACAGGGCATGCCATCTGCCTTGCGGAAGACGCGCTCTATCACGTAGCGGTGCGGGTTGCCTATGAGGGCCAGGAGGTCATACATCTCCTCCGGGCAGTCTAGGTCCACGTAGGTGCCCTCTATCACGTCCATGACGCGGAACCGGAAGCCATCGTGCATGCTCGGGTCTATCACCAGGCCTGCCGTGCAGAAGGGGTCGGCAAAGACGCGGAAGAGGGGGAGGTTCCAGGCCCCCACGGAGCTCTTGTCGGCCATGAGGACCACTATTGGCTCGCTGGGGCGCTCCTCGAACTCAAGCTCGGCCACGCCAGGCCCCATGCCGCGGACGGTGCCCGCGAAGGCCGTCTTCAGTATGTCCTGCCCAGCGCCGTAGAGATGCATCTCCGTGGCCCTCTCGGCCGCGGCCTTGAAGGCCTCCCAGGCCAGCTCGTGCACCTTGGGGTTGTTCTCCCCCCTCGTGTGGGACATGATGAGCTCTATGTCATCGCCGCAGTTGGTTACGTAGAAGTCCACGATGATGCCTTCATCACGCCCACGAGCCAGCACATCCCGGCAGACATCTAGGAGCTCCTGGGGCACCACGTGATGGCCCGCGATGCTCCCCACATCACACTTGATGATGGAGATGGTGGTCTTGGCCACCTATCCCACCAGAGACGGCTAAGTATCCGCTTTATTAAGCTTGCGGAGAAGGGGCCGCGGGAGCTTAAAAGAGGTGGCGGGAGCTTGAGAGCGCTCCTCGTGGACTGTCTCGGGGCCATCAGGGGGTCTAGGCTAGCCACCTTAGACGTGATAGGGGCGGGGCCGAGGGTTATCGCTGGCGTCCTAGAGGACCTAGGCTGTGAGGTCGAGCTCGCCACGCCAAGCAGGGTGCTCAGGGCCAGGAGGGCCTTCCTGAGGCGCTTTGACGTGCTCCTGTTGAGCGCCATGTCCTCCGACCTGGCCGCAGCCTGGAGGGTGGCGAGGCTCTGGCGCTCGGCCAGCAGAGGCCCCGTCTTGCTCGGTGGGCCAGCAGCAGCCGACCCTTACCGGGCTCTTGAGAGGACCGGCTGCGACCTCTGTGTGGTAGGGGAAGGAGAGCAGGCAATCGCAGAGCTCTGGGAGCTCGGCCTGGGTGAAGGCAGCCTTCCTCCGGAGGAAGCCCTGAGGGAGGTCCGAGGCATCGCGTTCCGCTCTGACCGAGAGGGCGCGGTCTTCACGGGCCTTAGGCCGGCCAGCACGAGAAGGGAGCTGGATACCTTTCCCCTGCCTTCCTCTCGCGTGTTAGAGGGTTATCCGTTCTTCTGGGCCTGCCGCATCTACGTGGAAGTGCTCCGCGGCTGCAGCAACTACTACCGGACGGAGCTCCCCCTGCCAGATGGCCGAGCCTGCACGGGCTGTGATGCCTGCCGCACCGGCCCCCTCCGCGCCCGCTACTACTGCCCAGAGGGCATACCTCCCGGCTGCGGCTACTGCTCGGTGCCTAGCCTCTTCGGCCCCTCTAGGAGCCGCTCTGCCGAGCGCGTGGAAGCAGAGGTGAGGGAGCTCCTGCGGGCAGGCGCCAGGCGTATCGTGCTCTCCGCCTCAGACGTGCTGGACTACGGCCGCGACCTCCTGGTGGAACCTGAGCCCCTCACCGACCCGCGTGAGCCGCCTGCCAACGTGGGCGCCCTGAAGGACCTGTTCAAGCGCCTCGCGGGCCTGCCTGAGGTGCGCAAGGGAGATGCGGCCATCATGCTTGAGAACGTGAAGCCCTGCCTCGTGGACGAGGCCGTGGCGGAACTCCTGGGCCGCTACTTCCCCGGCACGCCCGTGAGCATAGGGGTCGAGACGGGCTCCGAAGAGCACTCAAGGTTGCTCGGGCGCCCCTCCGGGCCTAAGGAGGCCATAAGGGCCATAGGGCTGCTTAGGCGCGCTGGCCTCAGGCCCCAGGCATACTTCATCCACGGCCTCCCGGGCCAGGACGAGCGCACCGTGGCCGCGACCCTGAGGGCTATGGAGGAGGCCGTGCGGGCGGGCGCTGAGCACATCATCCTCTACAGGTTCCGCTCCCTCCCCATGTCCGCCTTCGGCGACTTCCCCAGCGGGCCACCGGCCACTAAGGACCCGCTGAGCGCCAGGCTGGTCGAGAAGGCCCGGGAGCTTAACCGCGTCCTCAAGGCCAGGTGGCTGGGCAAGCGCGTGGAGGTCGTGGTGGCCTGCAGGCACCCGGAGCGGGAGGGCTTCCTCGTGGCCTACCCGCTCAGGCACGGCCCGGTCGTGCTGCTAAAGGGCTCAGAGGGCCTGATAGGCGCCGTGGCAGAGGTGCGGATAACGGGTGTGCTATCAGAACGGGTGGTCCTGGGCTCCGTGTAGAAGGCACTTAACACCTCGCTCGCTCCTCTAGCCTCAAGCCTGGCCGGAGACCTTGAACTTGCAGACATCTGCTCCCTCGGCCATGGTCGCGAGCTTCAGCACCCAGGCACGCGTGAAGGTGTTGGTGAAGCCCATCAGCAGCCCCTCGGTGATAGCGCACAGGAAGGGCTCCTCCTGGGGACGCTTGAAGGGGCAGCGCTTCAGCACGACCACCAGCTCGCCCCCCTCCCCCTCGCTCAGCTCCGGCTCAACGCCGGCCCGCCTCAGCATCTCCATGAGGGCCGTCTTCAGGTCCTTAATGCCCAGCGCCTTGAAGCTCTTGGCCAGGCCAGCCCCATATTCCCTAGCCGCGAACTTCAGCACGCTCAGGGTGCCCCGCTCGCCCACGATGTCCTTCATGCCCTTCAACACGAGCTTCAAGAAGGAATCATAGAAGGCCACCAGCGCCCTCAGGCGCCTCTCCTCCTCACTTGGTCTCCGCGCTTGGCCGCTCAGGATGCCTCACCCGCCTTGGCCTTCTCTTCCTCTTGGGATAAGGGTTGTGGGGAACGCTGGGCCACGGGCCTGCCGCCCGGCCTAACCCACTTGACCACGGCCCTCCTTGAGAAGGCAGCCGCGCCCGTGATGGCCACCACGGCCATCAGGGGCCAGAAGGGGCTGGCCATGAAGAGCTCCCACGGCCTGGGCGGGAGCTCGAAGACCAGCGTGTCCTCCCTCGCCTCTAGCACGCGAGCTCCCCTTGGCAGCACGAGGATGAAGACAGGGTCGGGCTCGTCCGCGGCCTCACCCTCCAGGCGTAAAGCTGGCCGCACCTCGCCGCTAGGAAGGGTGTATTCGGTCTGCTCCCACTTCTCCAGCGGGGCCGCGAAGTAGGCGCTGAAGTTCAGCCTGAAGAGCTCCTCAGCACCCTCGCGGGCCACCACGTCCGTCCTACGCCAGAGCACGTTCAGTTCGTAGAGCCTAGCCATGGTCGTGCGGTTGTAGCGGAAGGAGAGCACGTCCTCGCCCATTAGCCTGAAGGAGAGTTCCACGGTCCGCGTGCCATCATCAAAGGAAATGCTTGCATCCGTGTAGTTCACCCGGTCATAGCCGTTCGCGAGCATGAAGGTCCTCACGGCCTCGGGCACGGTGGTCTCGTTGAAGGCCGCTGGGTGCGACCGCATGAGGGCGTAGAGGCTGGCGTTCACGCCCTCTAGAGCTATGTGCACCAGCACGGATGGAGGCTCAACCATAGCCTCCACGCGAGCTGAGGCGTGGGCAACGCTAGCTAGGGGCAGGAGAGCGGAGGAGATGAACAGCACCAGCGCGCACAACACGGCCGCGGGCCTGGCCATCATCGCCCCCTCGGGGTCAGGCATGCGGTAAAAAGCCTTATCACGTGATGAGTAAAACGGCCGCGGCCTAGGGCAGGCCATGAGAAGGCTTATATACTACCAAGCCCGCCCTGCCCCAAACGGGGGGACGGCCATGAGCTTCATGGAGTCGGCAGCCCAGGTGCTCCTCGTGGCAGCCCAGCTATTCGCGATACTGAACCCGCCCAGCTCCATACCGGCCTTCCTGGCCATCACGGAGCGGGAGGGCACGCGAGCTCGCGCCAGGCTGGCCAAGCTGACAACCTGGCTCGTGCTAGCACTCATGCTGGCCTTCGCCCTCACGGGCAACTACCTCCTGGCCGCCCTGAACATCAGCTTAGAGTCGCTCAAGCTGGGAGGCGGTTTCCTGCTCCTCGCCCTGGCGCTCGACATGGTGCTGGGCTCGCGGCAGGAGGGCCAGGATGGCCGTGAGGAGGCGGGCATAGTGCCAGTGGTAACGCCCCTTCTCGTGGGGCCTGGCACGATCACCACGCTCGTCATCCTCTCGGCCTATTACCCGGCGCCCGTGCTGCTCGCGGCCGTGGGCGTGACAGCTGCCGCGGCCTACATCTGCCTGAGGTTCTCGGACCTCATCATGCGCCTATTGGGCAGGATGGGCGTCAGCGCCTTCTCAAGGCTCATGGCCGTCCTAATAGCCGCCATGGCCTGCGAGATGATACACTCGGCCCTCTTGGCCTGGGGCATAGCCAAGGCCTGACAGCTCCTGGTGTCTCCATCGCGCATACCTAACGTGAAGCCGGTCAGAACCCTTAAATAGCAAGCCATCGAGGGCATTTCCGGTGGAAGTTATGGCCGTAGTAGCCGCACCTCCCACGGTAATGCCGCGCGCCGAGCGCAGGGGCACGGGGTTACTCTTGGCTGGCTGGGTCCTCGGCCTGATAGGCTTCCTCATAAGCCTCGGCGTGCTCGCCTGGGCCTTCCTCATGCTGGCCGCCATGGCCGTGCCCGTTGGCGAGCTCTTCATCGCTCTGGGCGCCATAGCCTGGGTAGCGCTCCTCGGCCCGGTGCTGGGCCTGATAGGCACCATCCTGACCTACATGGCCTGGTCTAAGGCCAAGGAGGGCGAGGACCCGGGCGCCCTGGGCATCGTGGGAGGTGTTCTGCTGCTCATCGGCATGCCGGGCTTCATAGGCCTGGTGGGGGGTATCCTGGCCATCATAGGTGGCGTCCAAGCTAAGGGGTAAGCGCGAGGGCGACCGCATGGCCACCCCCTTATTTTATGCCGACCAGCCAGCCAGCCAAAACCTTAAATAAAAAACAGATGGAGGAGGCGCCGGTGCTGGAGATGGCGGTAGTCGGGCCAACGCCCATAGTGATGCCGCGTGGCGAGCGCGAGGGAACAGGGCTGCTGCTGGCTGGCTGGATACTGGGCCTGATAGGCACGCTGATAGGCTTCGGCCTGAGCTTCATCCTATTCTTCATCTTCTGGTTCTACGCCTTCATAGGCCCGGTGCTGGGCCTGATAGGCACCATCCTGACCTACATGGCCTGGTCTAAGGCCAAGGAGGGCGAGGACCCAGAGGCTCTGGGCATAGTAGGTGGCGTCCTGCTACTCATCAGCATGGCTGGCATCATCGGCTTGATAGGCGGCATCCTGGCCATCATAGGCGGCGCTCAAGCCAGGGGTTAGAGCTCTTGCCCTCCAGGGAGAGGCCGCTATTTCCCCCTTTTACCCCGGTCAGCCGTGCCTATGCCTGCGCCTGCTCCTCCTCCGGCATGAGCGTGAAGTCGAACTCATACGTGGCCCCCTGCATGGTCATGCTCCACTCCAAGACCTGGCGCCCGTTCTCGGCCGCGTAGGTGCGGTCTGGCATGGCGTTCGCCCACCTGAGCTTGTATCCGGGCGGCAGCACGAACCTGATCACGCTCGTCTTGGCATCGTTCATTATGCGCTCGTAGAACCTCAGCCTCCGCGAGTCCCAGGTGGGCGTGAGGTCGAAGCCGAACTCCACGCGGAAGGTGGTGCCCGGCAGGATGGCGTTGGGCCGGAAGTAGACCATCACGAAGTAGGCGCCCTGCCTCAGCTCGGCCGTAACCAGCTCTACCTCAGGCGCCTCCCACTCGAAGTTATAGGGCTTGTAGCGCATGGCCGTGGCCGCGAAGCCCCTGAGCCAGGGGAACCTGCCGGTCGCTGTGGCCGTGATGGCGTAGCGCCAGCGCCCTACATCGTTCGAGAGAAGCTCCACCGTGATGGTCTGCTCGACCTTATCCACGCGGGCGCTCATGGCCCACCTGCCCGAGGGTGCTCAACCTAGCTTAATAAGGATACCGAGCACCCCCGTAAGCTTAATTCGTCGAGGGCATTAGACTTAGCCGAGGTGCTCAAGGTGGCGGTGGTTGGGCCAATCGCTCCCCCTCCCGAGGAAGAGAGGCCCATGGCGGGCTTCGTGGTCTCGCTGATAGCCGGCATCCTCATCTTGATAAATGGCCTCTTGGTCAGCGCCCTTGGCGCCTTCCTCTTCGGGATAATGCCCTTCCTCGGCACCATCGTCATGACCATCGCCCCTGTCTTCGGCATATTGGTCATCGTGGGCGCTGTGCTCATGTATAAGGGTTCCACGACGGCTGGCGGCGTGTTGGTCATCCTCTTCGGCCTCCTGAGCATAGTGATAGGCGGCGGCTTCATCATAGGCACCATCTTGGCCATCGTGGGCGGCGCGCTGGGCCTCGCGGGCAAGTGATGGCTAAAGCTAATAAGGGGCCACGGCCTCACTCTCCCCGCCCCTCCGGGGCAGCCGAGGGCGAGGAATGGGTGGTGGGGGCCAGAGGGCGG